>JAAGKN010000178.1_pt1 | contig 99259 bp, 75 predicted proteins | sample 6206371 | NCBI WGS metagenome assembly JAAGKN01 (sample SAMN11533720, study PRJNA540317) | gut metagenome | isolation source: fecal pellets from male and female animal of same cohort | host: Peromyscus leucopus | place: USA:CA | collected 2017
TTTTTCAGTGCGCTGAATATTTTTTTTCACCGCACTGTTTATTTTGAAACAGCAGCTTTTTTTATCCAAATTGGCACAAAAAAACAATTAAAATATATAAATAAACAACCAAAACATAAACATTATTTCACATAAACAGGCAAATTTAATAAAATATACAGGAATGCAATAAAATCATCCGAAGCCTGAATCAGTCATAAAAACAGCTTTTTTTTCAAGTTGAATTTTAACATTTCAGAGTAAACTGAGAGATGTTTTTTTGTAGACATAAAGAACATACAAGAAGATATATCCATCATAAAATAAAGCATTATGTCAGATGCAGAAAACATATACAGGCAGAAAAACACATATTTATCAAACAAAATCCAAAATGTTTCATACATAAAAAGAAGACATTCTCAAATTCGCATCAAAAATCAATGAATAAAAGATTTTTTGATTAACTTTGTCCAAATAAATAACTTTAACAACAAACTTCTAAAAAACAATAAGACATGAAAAACTTTATGGATGAAAACTTCCTCCTGCAAACAGAAACTGCACAGAAGCTATATCATGAACATGCGGCAAAAATGCCCATCATAGACTACCACTGCCATCTCATCCCGCAAATGGTGGCTGAAGACCACAAATTCCGTTCACTGACAGAAATATGGCTTGGAGGTGACCACTACAAATGGCGCGCAATGAGAAGCAACGGAGTGCCAGAAAAATATTGCACCGGTACGGATACAACAGACTGGGAGAAATTTGAAAAATGGGCTGAGACGGTACCTTATACATTCAGAAACCCACTTTACGGATGGACTCATCTGGAACTGAAAACGGCTTTCGGCATAGACAAGGTGCTTAACCCAAAGACCGCACGTGAAATTTATGAAGAATGTAATGAAAAGCTTCAACAACCGGAATATTCAGCACGTGGAATGATGCGCCGTTATCATGTAGAGACAGTATGTACCACCGATGATCCTGTCGACTCACTCGAATGGCACAAGATGACCAAAGAAAGCGGTTTTGAAATAAAGATGATTCCGGCATGGCGACCAGACAAGGCTATGGCGGTAGAGAATGCGCAGAACTTCAGAGCTTATATCGAAAAGCTTGCGGAAGTAAGCGGGGTGAACATCACCAAATTTCAGGATGTAATAGACGCGCTTCAGAAGCGTCACGATTTCTTCGCGGAAAACGGATGCCGCCTGTCTGACCACGGTATTGAAGAGTTCTATGCAGAAGATTATACGGATGCAGAAATAGAGACTATATTCAACAAGGTATATGGCGGAGGAAAACTCAGCCACGAGGAGGTGTTGAAATTCAAGAGTGCCATGCTCGTCAAGTTCGCTGAAATGGATCATGCTTCAGGATGGGCACAACAATTTCACTATGGTGCCATACGTGACAACAACACCCGCATGTTCCGTTTGCTCGGTCCTGACACAGGGTTTGACTCTATCGGACAGTTCAATACAGCAAAATCCATGTCAAAATTCCTCAACAGACTTGCTTCTGAAGAAAAACTTACCAAGACTATCATATATAATCTTAATCCGGCAGACAATGAAGTTGTGGCAACCATGCTTGGCAACTTCCAAGACGGAACATGTCCGGGAAAAATACAATGGGGTTCAGGATGGTGGTTCCTCGACCAGAAGGACGGAATGGAAAAGCAGATGAACGCATTGTCTTTACTTGGACTGTTGAGCCGTTTTGTCGGAATGCTTACAGACTCCCGTTCATTCCTCTCCTACCCGCGTCATGAATATTTCCGCAGAGTGCTGTGCAACCTTGTAGGACGCGATATAGAGAATGGTGAAATTCCTGTAAGTGAAATGGAGCGTGTCAACCAGATGATTGAAGACATTTCTTATTATAATGCAAAGAATTATTTCAACTTCTGAGCAAAGGGAGAAAATTGACGGACAGTCTCTTTTATGCAGGATTTCAGGCTGGTGTCCCATGAAACATCTGCCTTATTGCCGCATGAATTGAAAAAAACATTCATTGTAATTACCCAAGAAAGAACCATACCTTTTTCTATAGATATAGAATGAGGTATGGTTCTATCATATTAAAAAGGTAGAAAGGATATATAAATTTTATGTACTCGCGCCCCCAAAAAGGGGGCAAGACATATTTATAATGAAAAGTACAAGACAACCAGACTTGTAAAACAAATATTTACATGTCATATAACATGATTTTCCACATATCCTTTGAATATGCCAAGTTTATTCCTAACTTTACCACGAAGTCATATATCCGATAGACTATAAGCCTTTGACAACTTCCAAACTGACAAACCATCAAGGAGTTGTCATCCGTATACAACTCATGTATATTACTAATGAGTTATGTTTCTGCATAAACTTCAATTTATAATTATAAAACCAATCAAACATGAACAGGAATAGCATATTAGCCCTCAGTCTATTCGCCATGTCCTTTACAACAAACGCGACTATGGCGCAAGTATCTTTCGGAAATGCCTCAAAGTTCAATAACGGGTGGAAATTCCAACTCGGAAATGACACAGCAGCAATAATACCTGAATATGATGACAAAAAATGGCGCAAACTTGATTTACCTCACGATTGGTCAGTTGAGGGTCAGTACTCTCCAACTCTGGCAAGTTGCACGGCATATCTCCCCGGTGGAATAGGATGGTACAGGAAGACTTTTACGATCAACGACTTTCATTCCAAGCATTATATATACTTCGAAGGAATATACAACCGCAGCGAGGTTTACCTCAATGGTCATCTGCTCGGCAAACGCCCCAACGGATATATTTCGTTCATGTATGACATGACCCCTTACTTGGTTGACGGAGAAAATGTATTGTCTGTAAAAGTTGACCATAGCAAATATGCCGATTCCCGTTGGTACACAGGGTCCGGCATCTACCGTGATGTATGGATTGTCTCTGCTGGTGACAGCCATATTGCACAATGGGGTGTTGGCTACAACGTCAGAAAATTGGATAACAGACATGCAGTGATGGATGTGGACATTGCTATAGAAAATCCTGTAAAAAGCACCATTTTAAATGTAATGCTCTTCGACTCGGAAAATCACATTGTGGCAAAGAAAAGAATCAGTTCTGTAGCAGAGAATAATAATATTACGCTCAACATACCTCACCCCCATTATTGGGATTTAGACAATCCGTATCTTTATTCCATGAAGGTTACAATGAAGAAGAGCAACGAAATCATTGATGAAACCACTGTTCCAGTAGGTTTCCGTACTCTTAAATTTTCACCTGACAAAGGATTTGCCCTCAATGGTAAATGGATGAAAGTAAAAGGAGTGTGCCTGCATCATGACGCAGGTGTCCTCGGAGCAGCAGTACCGAAGGATGTGTGGAAACGCCGACTCCAGAACCTCAAAGCAATTGGTGTCAATGCCATACGTATGAGCCATAACCCACAGGCACCTATAGTCTACGACCTGTGCGACCAGCTTGGTCTGCTGGTAATGGACGAGGCTTCTGATGAATGGGAATTCCCAAAACGCAAATGGATAAACGGGTGGAATCAAGGTATAGCCGGATATGACGGCACATTTGATTTCTTCGAGGAATGGATTGAAAAAGATGTGGCAGACATGGTTCGACGTGACCGCAACCACCCTTCCGTCTTCCTTTGGAGTATCGGAAATGAGGTGGATTATCCAAACGACCCGTATTCTCATCCAATCTTGAACGGGGCAAAGATTAATCAGCCTATGTATGGCGGATACAATCCGGAAGCACCCAATGCAGAACGTATAGGGCACATTGCCCAACGTCTTTCCAAAGTCATCAAATCTATAGACTCATCGCGTCCAACAACCGGTGCACTTGCCGGTGTCGTAATGTCGAACGAAACTCTTTATCCAACAGCGGTCGATGTGGTAGGATACAACTACACAGAAGACCGATATGAGCAAGATCACCAAACGTATCCCAACCGTATCATCTACGGCAGCGAAAACGGAGCTCATTATGGTGCATGGAAGGCTGTGACAGATCATGACTTCATTTTCGGACAATTTATATGGACCGGCACAGACTATCTTGGAGAAGCTAAGGCATGGCCTTCTCGCGGACTGGGTACCGGACTGCTCGATTTCGGCAGTTTCATGAAACCACGCGGATACTTCCGCGCTTCGCTTTGGAGCGACAAACCGATGGTCTACATCGGAACTTATCCCAAGAGCAAGAGATTATCAATGGATGCATGGGATGACTGGAATTATGAAGACGGTCAGGATATAAGAGTGGTATGCTATACCAACGGGGCAAAAGCCCGCCTTCTTTTGAACGGGAATATTGTAGGTGAAATTAAGGAATATGACAAATCAACAGGAATCATACATTGGGATATTCCTTATTCTGCAGGTGAGCTAAAAGCAGAAGCTCTTGATGACCAAGACAATATCATCGCTGAATATTCTATAAAAACATCCGGTCGTCCCTACAGTCTGAATGCAACAAGAATTGGAGACAAGGATGCAGAAATTTGCCATATCGTCATCAATATACTGGATGAAAACGGTAATATAGTCAAATTAGGCGACAATGACATCACTTGCAAAATAGACGGTACAGCTACTCTGCTCGGACTTGAAGGCAGCAATGATGCGGATATGAGCAACTACAATGATAATCATCAGCGTGCTTATCGCGGACAATTACTGGCTTATATCCGTCATGATGTATCAAGCAAGGAGCCCGTAACAGTGACATTCACATCTCCTTTGCTCAAATCGGCATCCATCAGACTAAAATAGCCTGACTCATATTAGATATACGGAAATAATGCCTGTAAACCAAGCTGAAATGGAACGGGAGATGCAATCTGTATGCAGAAAGCACCTCCCGTTTTCACTTCAAACCCGTTTACCAGTCTATATATAGAAGATATGGGCAGACATCTATTCAAAACGAATGGATTTTGCCGGCTTACTTATACTAACAAAGAAGGAGGAGCAAAATATAACTACAGCTGATATGAAAATTGTCAATATATTTACAGCTAAAATCAGCCATACATTAAATTCAATAGGAACGGAATCTATATAATAGACAGAAGCATCAAGCCTTACTATATTGAACAGTTTCTGCACAAGACACAATAATAGCCCAGCAATATTTCCAATCACCACACCCTTTCCTACAAGCATAATGGAAAAATACATGAATATCTTCCGTACCGAAAGATTGGTAGCTCCAAGTGCTTTTAGCATTCCTATCATATTGATACGTTCAAGCATTACTATAAGCAATCCGGATATCACGGTAAAAGTGGCCACACATATCATCAAAACAAGAATCATCAGTACATTCATGTCAAGCACATCCAACCAAGAAAAAGTATGAGGGGCAATTTCCTTTATACTGAACGTACCATATGTAGCACCATATTTGTCTACTTTGTGGTTAATTTTATCCACCAGTTTATATGTCACAACATCCAATTGACTAAAATCATTGATTTCTATCTCAAATCCGGAAGACATATCACTATCCCAATGATTCAATCGTCTCATCGTATATATATCAGTAAACACAAAGTTGCGGTCATATTCGGAAAGATTAGTCTGGAATATGCCGGCTACTGTCAACTTCCTCGCACGAGCGGAACCATTCCCGATAAAATACGCAAAAATTCTGTCACCAACACCAACTCCTAACTCTGAGGCTACAATCTTGGAAACAACTATACTATCTGATGATTCGGTAGAGCCAAATGCAGGAATTTTTCCGTCAATCAAATTATTCTGAAAAAAGGACATATCATAATCCTCACCAACTCCTTTGAAGGTCAAACCGCGAAAATCGTCATTAGTCTTCAGCATTCCGAGCTTCACGACAAAACGCTGGACGTGTCGTACCCCATCAGTCTGACATATAACATGTTCAAGACTATCGGTAGTCAATACTGGCATCATCTCACGATTTTGGTCAAAAGTGAGACTTAGTACCTGGATATGCGAACCGAAACCTATAACCTTTGAACTGATATCACGTTTGAAGCCGAGCACCACACACAGACTGACAATCATTACGGCAAGTCCAACAATAATACCAAGCATAGCTATACGTATGGCGGGACGGGATATGCGCTTCTTGCCATCTTTGTCGGAATATAAACGGTGTGCTATGAATAATTCAAAAGACATTTCAAATATTTGAACTGTTAATTTATTATGTTACAAACTTGTGTAGAAACGATTTTCACACAAGTAATAAAAAGCATATAATAGAGATAAATAAAGTTTTTGAGTTCTTGTGAGGAACTCAAAAACTTTAACCAAAAAATGATATTTCTAATTTTCAGTTCTTCCGGGATAAGCCTCAAGCGCTTTTCTCAAAATAAACAATGCACGAACAAGATCTTCTTTTTTCAGCACATAAGCAATCCTGACCTCATTACGTCCGGAACCGGGAGTTGTATAGAAACCGGAAGCAGGAGCCATCATGACTGTCTCACCTTCATAATTGAAGTCTTTAAGACACCATGCACAAAACTTCTCGCAATCATCAACTGGAAGTTTCGCCACTGTATAGAAAGCTCCCATAGGAATAGGAGAATAAACTCCCGGAATACGGTTCAGTCCATCAATAAGACATTTTCTGCGCTCTACATATTCATCATACGTATCACGCGTATATTCTTCAGGTGCATCAAGTGAGGCTTCTGCCGCTATCTGTCCGATTAAGGGAGGACTAAGACGCGCCTGACAAAATTTCATCACAGCCTGACGTACCTCGGTATTCTTGGTGATAAGGGCACCAATACGTATTCCACACTCTGAATAACGTTTTGATACAGAATCTATCAATACTACATTCTGCTCAATGCCCTCAAGATGGCAGGCAGAAATATATGGCGAGCCGGTATAGATATATTCGCGATAGACTTCATCGGAGAACAGATAAAATCATACTTTTTTACAAGGTCGCGAATCTGGTTCATTTCACGCCGTGTGTAGAGATAACCTGTAGGATTGTTCGGATTGCATATAAGTATGGCGCGAGTGCGTTCATTGATTAGTTCTTCAAATTTTTCAACTTTCGGCAGACTAAACCCCTCATCAATCGTTGTGGCAATAGTACGTATTACCGCTCCGGCAGATATGGCAAATGCCATATAGTTGGCATAAGCAGGTTCAGGAACAATAATTTCATCTCCCGGATTCAAACAGGAAAGAAATGCAAAAAGCACAGCTTCAGAACCTCCACTTGTAATGATTATATCATCAGCAGTAAGATTTATATCATATTTCTTATAATATCCAACCAGCTTCTCTCGATAACTTCTGTATCCCTGACTTGGACTATACTCCAGAATTTTCCGGTCAATATTACGTATTGCATCAATGGCAACCTGCGGTGTCGGCAAATCCGGCTGACCTATATTAAGATGGTAAACGTGTATACCCCTCTTCTTTGCATCGTCAGCAAGAGGTGCAAGTTTACGAATAGGTGAACTTGGCATTTCGGTACCACGAACTGAAATTTTAGGCATTTTATTCTATTACAAATATGTTCTTTTATACGTTAAATTTGTACAAAGGTAGTGCTATTTATTGAGAAATTAAAAATCACATGTCTGTTTTTATGCTGACAAGGTTTATTTTGAATGATATAAAACAACCAAAGATATATCCGACATCTTCAATGTAGAAGAACAATAACCCTATAGCTTTGGAAATGTTTCACAACACATTCACGTAAAAACATCAGAAAGCAATCATTTTCGTCCGGACAAAGAATCCACCGGTTCAACCGGCTTTCCATCATCATTCAACACCTTTTCATTTTTCTGGAATGAAACAGGAGGCGGACCATAAAGAACACGATAAGAAGGGCGTATCACTTCTTGTTCGGATTTCTTTTTACCTTTCTTTTTAGAATCATCAGATGTCTTATTCTGATAAATATCTATACTCTCATAATCTTCTATTTTCCCATAATCTTTTCGGAGCGACGGTTGCTCAAGCTCAACTTTACGGGAGCAAGATGCAAATCCCAACAGACAAAGAATAGCAGACAAGAATGTCTCTATCTTCTTATTTAAAAAGTTCTTCATTCCTAAACACTTATAAAGTTATTAATGAGCAGCAAAATTACGGAAAAATATGTATTATGGACAATTTTTCCGCATTTTTTCAAGAAAAAAGCAGAAAAAACAAATCCGACTCTTACATCTGTTTATTTTTATATTTACTTATCCTGATATGAAGGACCGACATGGAAAATGACAAACAGGCAGACTTGCAGGAAAACACCTTATACATCTAACAACTTTTTTGATTGCAAGGTTTATCAATCCTTCGATGCCATTTCTCTCATTTTATTCGTTTATTCCGGAGAATCTCTGTAATTTTGTAGAATCGAAAGTACAATAACACAGCTCTTAATAACAAAAAAGCAACAAAGAAAAATATGAAAATAGGAATTATACAACAAACATGCTCTGCCGATATCGAAGCGAATAAACAAAAGTTAGCCAATAACATACAGAAAGCTGCTGAACAGGGTGCACAACTCGTCGTTCTTCAGGAACTTCATAATTCTTTGTATTTTTGCCAGACAGAAAACACAGAGCTTTTTAATCTTGCAGAACAGATTCCAGGACCTTCCACTGTTTTTTATGGAGAAATAGCAAAGAAATATGGCATTGTACTTGTCACTTCCCTCTTTGAAAGACGCACAGCCGGACTATATCATAATACAGCAGTTGTATTTGAAAAAGACGGTTCTATTGCCGGCAAATATCGTAAAATGCATATTCCGGATGATCCTGCATATTATGAAAAGTTCTACTTCACTCCGGGAGATATAGGCTTTAAGCCTATCAAGACAAGTGTAGGATGTCTTGGTGTACAAGTGTGCTGGGACCAATGGTATCCAGAAGGTGCAAGATTAATGGCTTTACAAGGAGCTGAATTGCTGATATATCCTACAGCCATTGGTTATGAAAGTACAGACTCACAAGAAGAGCAGCAACGACAGCGTGAAGCCTGGACAACGGTACAACGTGGCCATGCAGTGGCAAACGGATTGCCAGTCATAGCTGTCAATAGAACCGGATATGAACCGGACCCTTCCGGACAGACAAACGGAATACAGTTTTGGGGAAGCAGCTTTATCGCCGGTCCGCAAGGTGAGATGCTGTACCGTGCATCTTGCAACAATGAAGAAGTAGCAGTCATTGATGTAGATATGAAGCGAAGCGAAAATGTACGTCGTTGGTGGCCGTTTTTACGCGACCGTCGAATTGAAGAGTTTGGTAATCTGACCAAAAGATTTATTGATGCAGATTAAAACATAAATTACTAAAAAATTGATGCGTATATATGTCTGTAAACCTTTTTCAAGAGACATATACGCATCAATTTGTCTTATAGCATACCTGTCTTCACATAGGATATTATTTTGCTTCTATAAACAGCGTTTTTATTCCCTTGATTTTTTGTCCTTTCACCTTATGAAGAACTTCCTGCAGCCGTTTCCTGCACACTGCAGCAAAAGCATAATGATCGCGTACATCAATACGTCCGACTTCTGTCGATTCAAGTCCACCGATTTTGCACAAGAACCCAAGAATATCCATTTTACTAATCTTATCTTTCTTTCCTTTGCCGATATATATAGTAGCCCATAGAGGAAGCTGCATATCTGGAAGTTTTTTCGGTATAAAATATTCATCCGGAATCTCTTTCACATATTCCGGCACACACTCTTCTTCATGCAAAATAAGATATGAATTGCCTTCCGCCTCCCACCGTGCAGTACGTCCGTTACGATGAAGAAAAGCTTCTTCATTAAGCGGAAGATGATAATGAATGATATTATCAATATCAGGAATATCAAGTCCGCGGGCACTCAAATCTGTAGATACAAGTACATTAGAAGTTCCATTGGCAAATTTATACAATGCCTTTTCTCGCAACTGCTGTTCCAAACCACCATGAAACATTTCACAATGTATGCCTTCGCTATGTAAAAAGTTATATACTCTTTCTACAGCCTCTCTATAATTCAAAAACACAATGCTCTGACGGGCTCCTTGAGTACGAAGAAGGCAATAAAGCGTATCAAGCTTATCTTTTGCAGGACTCTTTACAATATGCAGGTTTATTCGCCGAGCCACCTCATCACCATTCGACAGATAATCTATACGTACAGCTTTATCTCCCCGGTCCTTCCCCATATTAACAAAAGAAGGAATCTGCTCTGCATCTGTGGCACTAAGCAAAAAATGCTGCTTGACAAGAGGCATCATCTCCATCGCCTCACGCATCTCTCCATGAAAACCAAATTCAAGACATTTATCAAATTCATCTATAATAAGGGTACGTATTCCGTCTACTTCTATATTACGCTTATTCAGATGGTCTACAAGACGTCCGGGAGTGGCAATAATAATATGGGGCAACGTACTCGTAATCATACGGTGTTCGTCCATAGCCGGACGACCGCCATAGCAACAAACGCTGCGAAGCGAACTCTTCATAGATTTCACTACACTGTCAATCTGCTGAGCAAGTTCACGAGAAGGCACCATAACAATAGCTTGCACCCTTTCAGAAGTGGCATTAAGGGTTTGCATCACAGGCAATAGATATGCCAAAGTTTTTCCGGTACCCGTAGGTGAAAGTAATACGATATCTTGTCCTGTGCCAAAAGCATCAAATGCTTTTTTTTGCATTGGAGTCAACTCTTCAATCCCAAGTCTGGAAAGAGCTGCTGAAAGGTCAAACTGTTCTACCATAAATATATTTTTTGCAAAATTATGAATAAAAAGTGAAACACGGAAGAATGGAGTAAAGGTTTTGACGGACAGAGGATTTTAGAAAGCGACTTGAAAATCCGGACACAATGCCGAAGCATGGTTAAGATTCCCTATGTTACCAACCTGCCGCCATGCCAGAAACAGATTCTAATATGATGCTGTTTTCATCTTATAGTACAAGATGGTTTTACTTATTTCTGTAGATAAGCTGCAATGATATAATTGCCTCGTGTGTATTTGATGGCTTGAACAATACGTTTTCGTTCTTCCTTGTCGGTTTTGAGGGATAAATACGAAAAGCAGATTCGTGGGTATTCAAATTCTAAATCGTTTTTTAGTGATATTTTTTTGCTCCAATAATACAGCAGAACGTACTTTTTGAGAAATTCACCCCTATCACCTATGTGGCAGAGGTGAATTTTATTTTCAGAAAATTTTAATAAGCCCTCTTGGTGTGATATTGGGACTACTGTCTCTGATAGTTTATGCTCAAACTACCTTTTTTCAACATCAGTTTGTCACTTGTCAGTTTCTCTATGGTAAGCGTATCACTAAAAGATACAGTTTCACCATTTCCAATACTTTTACCAGAAAGAATAAGCTTTTCGCCATTCTTTTCCCACTTTTCATACTGCAAAGTCGCCATATTTATAGAAGAAGCCTTGCCACCTTTTTCTAAATTTACACCTTGCATTTGATTTTCCATTCCTGGTATAGGTTCAATCCATTTGCCCTCAATGCCGTTTCCGTCACAGGCGGTAAACATCACTACGGTCATAAGACCACATACACTTTTGAAAATAGCTTTCGTTGCCATACTTTTTGTGTTGCCTTTCTGTTCTAAAAAGCATTTATTTTTTAATAACAGCGTTGAACAATAATGCTACTTCTAAAGTTGAGATTCTAAAAGCACTTGAAACAACTATGGCACTAAAAAAAACATTACACCACTATTGTAAAAGACTCAAAATTTTTCAGGCTTCAACTTTACAAAGAAGCATAACACTTCTTTCATCTTGTCATATATTTCGGATGATAATCATCAATTGAATGTAAAGGTAGAAAATATCCATGATTAAAACGCTAAAAACATCACGGATTTTGCCTTGATTATATTTAAGTAGCAAATATAAGCGTCTTATTCATAAATCATCTGCAAAGATAGTACTTTTTGTCGGTAGATAAGGTATCTTTGCACCATCCATACCAAGATATCGTAAGATGACAACAAACAGGAAAAAAGGAAAGGACGAGATAATAATCTTTCTTACTAATATTTTTTTCATGGAAATAACCGGAAAAGTTATAGTCATTGCCATTATATGGCTGTTCCGATTTTTCGGAATGCCACAACTTTATAATGCATATTATTCCAATAGGGAAAATTCCAAATTGGTATTTTGTATAATCTTATTTATTGCTGCCGTAATAAGCATAATGAGAATTTATCGGCAAGTTCAAAAACATAAAGAAAAAGAAAAGGAAGATTACGACTTGTAATCTTCCGGATTTATCAGCTAAAAATACGGCTTTTAACACAAAATAGGTATTTAATCTTGACATCAAGCCATAAATTCAAACTTATTTTTCTGCCAGCTTTGAATATTTGTTCATTACTTTTCTGTAATATCCGTCTGTAGCCGCCTTACGCTTCATACAATTCAAATCACCCGAGTTCCAAAGCCGTATAGCTTTTTCCATATTACCTTCAGGATTAAAATACTCCTGATAATCAATAAACATCTGTTTACTCTTTTCTTTATTCAAACGGTCTGAATAAGTGTATTTATTATAACCTACAATTTGGTTGCATTGACGAACTAAGATTTTTGAAATCTGCAGATACCCTACATAACGTCCACATTTGGAAATAACATCAGCTCTACCTTCACTCTCAACCTGCGCTATAGCCGTAATCAATGTGCCCCATTTCTTTTCCGGATCTATCTTTGCCGCAGATACTACCAAACTTGTAAATAACAATAGAAATACAAATAATTTTCTCATGAAAAACATTTTAGTTAATAATAGCCGAATATACAATCCGGACATACCTTCTCTCTACGATAATATCTGTTTTATAAAGTACAAAAACATTGTATTACCTGTGTCATTCTCCAAATGACGATGCAAAGTTACTCTTTTTTACGGAAACCAGCAACAAGTTTCATTCAGTATATCAATAACTTACATTTTTTAAGGATTCATTTTGCAAATATAAAAAGCCTACAAAAGTCGATTAATAAAGGGAAATATACAAAATAGGACAATATATGGTGTTTACTTTTTTAACATTACAAAAACACACATTTAACAATTAAGATATAACAAAACAAACATGAATCCCCACATATAACAATAGAAAAAAAGGGTTACGATACTATTTTCAGAGAATCTTTCAATGTATCTTGAAGCAAATACTATCAATAGAGAGTAAAGTTCAAGTGCAACATCCTCTCTATTGATAAAACGATCTCTTAATTTTGCAGCCCAATAATTAAAGAAAAAGTTCCTATACAAAGTCAAAGTCTCACCCTGACTCCTTTTGACTCATTATGAAGCCTATCAAGAGAAGTTATAATGAAAGTACATCCATTTGCATTCCCTTCAATCGGGAAATAAGTATCACGAGTCAGTCCAGCAATAGCAGAAGCATTGTCAATATCTACACTTTCATTAGGGGAGAATCTATATACAACATATTGTACGGCCCTATCCAATTCGCCCTTCCCTTTAGGAGCATTCCACACAAGATGTGGTTTTCCTGCATACATCTCAATTCTCACATTACGCGGCTTCTTCGGAGCTTTTTTATCAATGAATTGCATCCTCGGCTGTAAAGCAGGATAACGATGATATTCCTTTTCCAGCATTGTACAATAATTTCCCGGATTATTGACAACAGCAGCGGCATACCACTGACAACTACCTTCAATATTCTTAAGCTCCCGCTGTATACGATACTTCACTCTCATTTGATGAGATGTATTATCTTCAGGATCTACACCTTTGACAGTACGTTCCACATCCTGTCCAATAAACAACGGACGATTGGAGCAATAATCATTCCACCAATGACATAACACATCATAATCAGCAGCTCGGGTTCCAATATTCCAATAAATCTGAGGTATCAGATAATCCACCCACCCTTTGTTCTGCCACAAAACAATATCCGCATACAAATCATCATAATTCTGCAATCCGCTTGTAGCACTGCCTTCTTTTGAATTTTTATTGTCTGCGCTGTTACGATAAATACCAAAAGGTGAAACTCCAAATTTGACCCACGGTTTGGTTTTGCGAATCATATTATGCAAATCTTGTATCAGCATATCCACATTATGACGTCTCCAATCATGAATATTCCGGAATCCCCTATTATTTGCACGAAAATACGATTCATCAGGAATATTCTCACCTTTAACCGGATATGGATAAAAATAATCATCGATATGTATCCCATCCACATCATAACGGGTCAAAATATCTTCCACAATCATACATGTATACATTCTGTTCTCCTCAAGTGCCGGATTAAAAATAAGCATATCCGCATAAGCAAAAACCCTCTCAGGATGTCTACACGCTGCATGTTCAAAAGCGAGTTCTGTAGTACCTTTAGTTTTTGCCCGATAAGGATTTATCCAAGCATGGCATTCCATATTTCTCTGATGACACTGTTCTACCATCCATTTTAACGGGTCCCATCCATCTGCAGGTGCTACTCCCTGAGTCCCTGTAAGATAACGGCTCCACGGTTCATACGATGAATTGTACAAAGCATCTCCCTCTGCCCTCACTTGGAATAAGATGGCATTTATACCGGCTCTTTGGAGTATATCAAGCTGGGAAACAAGCATCTGCCTTATCTGTCCGGATGTCTTCCCGAGATATTGCCCATTAACACACTGAATCCATGCACCACGAAACTCTCTTTTAGGATACTGAGTTGCAAAAACCAATGCAGATGTAATGAACAACACGTATATTATAAAAATCTTCCTCATAAACATTGTCATTTTATTTATCATTTTTATTTGTGAAACACAATATTTCAGACATCAAACACTATATGCTCTTCATCCAAAATCAGAGCAAAGGAGTGAGCAAATTACCAAACCATCCTACAAACTGCTTCCACGGAGAACGTGTGTGCCAATATCCGTGTTTTATTAAATCTGCACTTTTTTTATCTTGTTCAAACATATTGATAAGTTCACCAGTAGTTTCTTTGCTGAATATTACAGTGTTAACTTCATAATCACAGCGCAAACTGCGACTATCCAGATTTGCAGAGCCAATGGTACAATACAAACCATCCACCATCATAATTTTCGTATGATGGAAACCACCCTTAAAAAGATAAACCTTGGCTCCTCTCTTGGCCAGATTATTGCCCACATAATGAGATGCATCGGGAGTAAGAGGTATATCACTTTTTGCCGAAAGCATTATTTCCACATTAACACCACGGTCTATGGCATTCTTCAATGCCTTGCGAACCTTATGAGTCGGAACAAAATAAGGATTCACCAGCTTCACACTATGACGTGCACTATTGAGCATATTCACATAAAGTTCACGTATAGCTTCGTTAGATATTCTCGGAGAACGATCTATTACAGCAACACGCTTATCTCCTGCAATTTCCGGAACAGGAAAATATTTTTCTCCTGCTATACATTCCCCGGTTTCTTTCTCCCACATCAACGCAAATATACGATGCAAATCATTAACTGCCGCCCCTTCAATCCGAGCATGCATATCCCTCCATGCACCTATACCCTCTATCCCTTCAATGTAATAGTCTGCTACGTTCATTCCACCTGTATATGCTACAGTTCCGTCGATTACAACAATTTTACGATGATCTCTTGGAATTATATGATTTATCCACGGAAAGGTAAGTGCATCAAACTTGACAAGCTTAATACCTCTTGCTCTTATAGAATCATGATGCTCACGTAAAATGGGCTTATTGTTCGACCAATTGCCAAAAGCATCATACATGGCTCTTACCTCTACACCTTCCTTTACTTTCTCCGCAAGAATATCAAACAGGAGATTAGCTATGGAATCATTTCTGAAGTTAAAATACTCAAGATGTATAAATTTTTTGGCATTGCGCACTGCATCAAACAAGTCGATAAATTTATCATGCCCACTCATCAACAATCTGATAGAATTAGAATCCGTCATTTCTATCTCTTTATTCTGCAAATAGTGAGCAAAAATAGAATCACTTCTTTCAATGACATCATCTTGAGCCACAGAAACAGAAGAAGTAAAAGCTGTTAAAAAGAAAAATAAGGCAAAGATTTTCATATTTATTTCAATTTCGACAAATTGAGTGACAAAGTTAATATTTTTTATTTGAATCCTACAAACAGAACAACAGTAAACACAGCAATCCTATAAACTTTTATTATAACTCTTGAAAATGACCATATCTACAAGCTTAATAAATATCTCAATCAACATGCAATATCCAATTCGTACAATATATATATCACTAACCACAAGCACTTACATGCAAGCAACCGCAACACACTATGAACATTTCGAGCCTCTGTATAAATATTAACATCTGCTTTCTTAAGAACACATAGACAAAAAAAGAACCATATCATACTCTGAAAATAGAATATGATATGGTTCTTATATGTAAAGAATCTAAGAATCTCACAAAACCCTACAAACCTGTTTTGAAGAGACTTGTATTCCTGACTCTTAATTCTTCTGCATATACTTAATTTCCAGCTTCCATATTAGCCTTAAGGTTTGCAAGAGCATCAAGATCACCGAGAGTAGTGCTTGCAGCTCTGTTCTGGATAGAAGGAGTTTGTTCTTTTGGCTGACGAGCAGCTTTCTTTGCAGCAGCTGCAGCTTTCTTTGCCTCCTTAGATTCAGCACGCTGTACATCTTCAAATATACGGCTGTGTGACAAAATGATACGTTTTGCCTCCTTGTTAAACTCAATCACCTTGAAATCAAGTTCTTCGCCTAATACAGCCTGACTACCGTCCTCCTTAACCAAATGCTTAGGAGTTGCAAAACCTTCTACACCATGTTCAAGAGAAATCACTGCACCTTTGTCAAGTACTTCTATAATTTTTCCCTGATGAACAGAATCCTGTCCGAAGATTGTCTCAAAATTATCCCATGGATTATTCTCAAGCTGCTTGTGACCAAGGCTGAGACGACGGTTTTCCTTGTCTATATCAAGAACCTGTACATCTATTTCAGCACCAATCTGTGTGAACTCTGAAGGATGCTTTACCTTCTTTGTCCAAGAAAGATCTGATATATGGATAAGTCCATCAACACCTTCTTCTACCTCAACAAATACACCAAAGTTAGTGAAGTTTCTAACCTTTGCAGTATGCTTAGAACCTACAGGATACTTAGTTTCAATGTTCTCCCATGGATCATCCTTAAGCTGCTTGATACCAAGAGACATCTTACGCTCATCACGATCGAGAGTCAAGACTACAGCATCGATTTCATCACCGACCTTCATGAAGTCCTGTGCACTATGGAGATGAGCGCTCCAGCTCATTTCACTCACGTGGATAAGTCCTTCAACACCTGGAGCTATTTCAATAAATGCTCCGTAATCAGCCATCACAACAACTTTTCCATGCACCTTGTCACCGACCTTGATTGTTCCGTCAAGAGCATCCCATGGATGTGGAGTAAGCTGCTTCAAACCAAGTGCAATGCGCTTCTTCTCATCATCGAAGTCAAGAATAACAACATTAAGCTTCTGATCAAGAGCTACAACCTCCTTCGGATCACTTACGCGTCCCCAAGAGAGGTCTGTGATATGAATGAGACCGTCAACACCGCCGAGGTCAACGAATACACCGTAAGAAGTGATGTTCTTAACTGTACCCTCGAGTACCTGACCCTTCTCGAGCTTGGAGATGATCTCTTTCTTCTGCTGTTCAAGTTCAGCCTCGATGAGAGCCTTATGGCTAACTACAACATTCTTAAATTCCTGATTGATCTTGACAATCTTGAATTCCATTGTCTTGCCTACAAATGTATCATAGTCACGGATAGGCTTCACGTCTATCTGGCTACCAGGCAAGAATGCCTCAGTACCGAAGACATCAACAATCATACCGCCCTTTGTACGACACTTAACGAATCCTTTAACGATTTCATCATTGTCAAGAGCAGCATTGACACGATCCCAAGAGCGTGCCTGACGTGCTTTCTTGTGAGAAAGAACAAGCTGTCCCTTCTTATCTTCCTGATTTTCAATATATACTTCAACAGTATCACCTACTTGAAGCTCTGGGCAATAGCGAAACTCATTCTTTGAAATGATACCGTCAGACTTGTAGCCAATGTTGACAACAACTTCACGATCATTGATAGAAATAACCTTACCATCAATCACCTCATTGTCGCTTACATTGTTAAGGGTTCCTTCATAAGCTTTAGTTTCTTCTGCAATGTTTGCAGCACTTTTGCCATCATTTTCGAATGCGTCCCAATCGAAATCTTCAAGCGGTTTAATGTTTTTTGTTTCCATAAAATATAAAAAATTGTAATTAAATAATGTTAGACATTATGTTGATAATCAAAATTGGCTGCAAAGGTAACTATTTTTAATGGTTTTACAAACTTTTCCACGTTTTTTGTTGTTAGAAAACATTATGATACAGCCCTTTATAAAAGGTGTACACATATATTCCAGCATAAAAAATACCGAACTTCTAAAAAACGACTCCACAAACAACCTCCGAACAGGCAAAAAAATCCCTCAATCGCAGTAGTTCTACATTACAACCGGATTGAGGGTTAATATTTAATTGAGGGTTAATATTTATTTCTACTCTATTTTCCGGTATTTCTGCCGGCGGAAGTAGATTTCGCTCTATTATTAGCATTGCGAGGTGGTGAGAAATTCCTCAAAGCTTCCATATTGAATTTAAACAATGCATGGCGAACCTTATGAATTTTCTTCCAGCTTAATACCGTATGAAACTTATTATAATACAGCTTTTCTATTTTTTTATTCTCTATTTCCAAAGCTGTCACATCCTCTATAATCTTTTCATACTCTTTTTCAGACAAATTATTTTCCCCTTTTCTCATCAGCTCTCTCTGCTGATCCATGATTTTATGCTGTTTACCCAGCATCTCATGGAGCAATGGATAAAAACCTTGTCCTTCCTGTTGCGACAATCCGGCATGTTTAGTAATAAAAGTTTCCATTCTCTGCCTGAAATCTTCCGGAGAGAATTTTTTCCTATTATCAAATTTGCCAGCATGTTGTGCATGTATGCAGCCGATTGTCAATACGGCAACAAAAAACAATATCACTTTTTTCATACTATCTTTTTTATTCATTTATATAAAAAACTGTTCCGGTCTGATTTTCTCAAAACCCAGTACCAGACAAATAACAATACACGTCTTCATGACCAAGCATTGCATATTGCATCATATCCTGTTGGTATTCTTCATCATACTCACCATATTCTTCTGCATAAAAATCCGGCACAGTCGCAATTTGTTCTGTATCCCGATTCCTGACATTGAAAAATACGACACAAGCAACACATGCGGCAGCAATAGAACACCATCCAATCCAATGCATACCTATGCGGTGTTTCTTCCGACAAGTCACAGCCAAACGTGATTCTTCCCTCGGCAAAACATCCATTATACGGTCCGTCAAACTATCAAAATAACCTTCAGGAACAGTAAACGGATTTTCTTTACCAAATTTCCGTGAGATATTGCCCTCTTCCTTTATCATAAGTTGATGTTTTATTTATTTGTTAGATATCGTAAGTATTGAAAGGTTTAACTTCTTTCATTGAAAAAAGCCTCTATTTTTTTTACAGCATGATGATACGAGGCCTTCAGAGCCCCCACACTGGTGCCGAAGACATCTGCAATCTCCTCATATTTCATTTCCTTGAAATATTTCATATTAAAGACAGCTTTCTGCTTATCCGGCAGTGCATTTATGGCCTCTTGAAGCATTGCCTGCACTCCGTCTCCGTCAAAATAGTCGTCACTTTCCAAACGTTCAGCAAGATTCTCATCTGCGTCATCAATAGATAAAGACTGACGTCTGCGGCTCAGAAACGTCAGACTCTCATTGTATGCAATCCGATACAACCAGGTGGATATTTTGGATTCACCTCTGAAACTTGAAATATTACTCCAAGCCTTTATGAATGTGTTCTGCAGCACATCATCCGCATCTTCATGATAAACGACCATCCGTCTGATATGCCAGTAAAGCGGCTGGCTATACTGGTCTACAATTCTTCTAAAAGCCTGTGATTGCGTACTTGGATTCTGAAGCCTTAATATCGTCTCTTGCTCATTATACTTTTCCATCATATCCCTTTCAAATTCGATATAATAGCTATAATTAGTCTTGTCATTTCTTATTATAAGAGATTCTTTTATGTCCAAAGGTTTAATGCTATCAAAAAAAATCCTTGTTTATGTCGTTTCAGATATAAACAAGGACCCTATCTCTATAATAATTAAGAGCATTCTATATGCTCACACCTTTTTCATTCAAGACCATTTCACCGTAAATACACCTTACGTACAAATTTGCCTATTTTAAGAATATAACATCCTTTCGACAAATTGCTTAGCTCTACAGTCTTATCCTGACTGTCTATTCTTTGAGTATTTACTTTTATTCCTGCAACATTATACACTTCCAAAACCATCTGCGAAGCATTCTTTATATGTATTGTCGATTCACAAACAGTAATGGTTACCTGATGCTGTTCATTTTCTATATCAGTCTTTGAATTGTCATCATCCATAGCAATAGACGGTATTGCAAATACAAATGATGCCATCATCAATATAAGTAGTTTCTTTATCATATAAGAGTCTTTTACATTACGATGCAAATATATATTTCTTTATTGAAAAAAACAAGCTTGCAAGATAATTTTTATCGAATTAAATCGTTATACATAGATTTTCTTTTGCAAGAATCGTATTATCAAATTTTTGTTTTGCCTCATTCAAAAGAATTTCCTCATTTTTATATCTTGCAGAAAAATGTCCTATGACCAATTTCTTTGCATTGCATAAAACTGCCATCTCTCCTGCCTGCCCTGCTGTAGAATGGAATGTTTTCTTGGCAAAAGCCGCATCCTTGTCGCTAAAGGTACTCTCGTGATAAAGCAGGTCAACCCCTCTCAACAACTCTGCGTTATTAGGACGGAATAAAGTGTCAGTACAATAAGCATAACTTCTTGCAGGTCTTGGGGGTGTTGTCAGCAAATGGTTAGGAATTATTTCTCCGTCCGGCATCTCGTAATCCATACCCATCTTTATATTATTTATATAACATATTGGAATACCGAATGCGTCTATCACATCGCGCTTAATATGAGGCAGTTCCGGCTTTTCTTTGAACAAGAACCCGCAACACTCCACTCTATGTTTCTGAGGTATCGAATAAACCTCCACGGATTTGTCTTCAAAAATCATCCCGAAATGCTTTGTATCTACTGTATGTATCTCCACCTTATATTCCAACCGCGGGCAAAAACAGTGGAGTTGATTCAATAAAATTGTTTTCAAATCCGATGGACCATATACATTCAGTACGGATGTACGTCCGAGAAGAGAAAAGGTTGAGATAAGTCCTATCAGCCCAAAACAATGATCACCATGTATATGGGAAATGAAAATATTGTTTATCTTTGAAAAGGCCAGTCGACTCTTACGAAGCTGAATCTGTGCACCCTCTGCACAATCTACCATATAGAGCCTTTCTTTTATGTTTATCACCTGCATTGATCCAAAATGGTGTATTGTGGGCAATGCACTGCCACATCCCAGAATATTCACTTCAAACTTTTCCATTTTTCAAGTTTTCTTTTTTTCTATGGACAATTGACTATATTCTAAATCCGGACTCATATTTCCAGCATCACATTGGAAAAAATCTGATGAATCTACATTAAAATGGAATGGTCTCATACCTGACACTATAAAAACATCTGCAAGTCCAACAATCTATCCAAAAATATGAAGTTCTATATATCCACAATAAAATAATGAGGCAAAGATACAGATTTTTATCGATTACAATCCAAATGTTTTACACTTTTCATCTATGGCTTCTTATATACAAAGAATTCCGTTCATCAATAAAACGGCATCTCTCCACAGACATAAACACACAATTACAAATAAAGATTTATCATACTATTTTTTCGGTACAGCAGTGCGGATTTGAGAAATGCCTGTACAGTTTCGACTTTTATTGCATAAAAATATAATTCGGAAAGTCCATATCCAAGCTTGGAACTGACGCGTTCATGAAGCTGCACTCGATAGCTGAAACTACCCGGAAAAAACATGGCAATCCGCCTTTTGGGGCTTTTTGCTCTAAAAAAGCGATTGTCTTGTTGTGTCCGCTGAAAGTAGGCAAGTATAGATTCTTCCTTGCACACAATCCTCCAATATAGTTTTTTTGTGACATGTTTCTTTTACATCCAATCTTTCTTGCAGAAAAAGCAGGTATCGAATACAACTTTATGCACACCCCTGTTTCAGTTCCAAACCCTAAACTTTCTGAATTCTTCTATTTTTATTTTCTATCTGCACTATAAAAGCATAAACAGTACATTGAATTTCTCAAATCAGTACTGTAAATTCTATAAACCGCAGTGCTGTTTGTAAAAACTACGGTGCTGTTTGTAAAAACTACAGTGCTGTTTATAAAAACTACACTGTGGTTTATAAAAAACAGTGTGGTAAAAATGATTATTTGCAGTAGCTTTAGCATTTCTATAGTGCAGCAGTAGTTTTTTTATGAAACCAGAGGTAGAAAACATGAACATATATGATTGGAACAATGGCTGTACAAACGAAAGGGTAAAGAAAGACATATATAGTCCCAATAGCGGCTTATGCAGTCTTGAAACGTTCCAAAGCGTCACATCTACCGAGTAAAGTTGTTGCTGAACAAGGATATCATACGTAGGTTAATAATCATGGAACCTTACAAAAGTATCAAATCTCTCTGTACCGACAGTTTTTGAGATACACAAAAAAAGTAAAGAAAGAATCCGCAACAAGATAGTAATTATGAGCCGAAATGACTTCTACACAAATAGGAAGAACTCTCTTTATTGAATTAGTTCCAAAAACAACTCCTTGAAATTCGAACTTTCAATTCCACAATCCTTCTATATTTCATTTGTCATTCTTCGATTTTATTCGTCTTTTACATCTATTTTATGTATATTTGCACAAGTACTAATATAAAAACAACAAAAATCCATTTATGGGACAGCATCTTTTAGATTCACTCGACAAACAGATTTTAGATATGATTGCAGATAATGCACGTATTCCTTTTCTTGAAGTCGCACGTTCATGCAATGTTTCTGGTGCCGCCATACATCAGAGGATCCAAAAACTAACCAAGTTGGGAATAATAAAAGGTTCCAACTATATACTGAACCCTGAAAAAATAGGATATGAGACGTGTGCTTACATCGGTCTTTTTCTCAAAGATCCCAGTTCATTCGATTCTGTAGCTGACGCTCTAAAAAAAATACCGGAAGTGGTAGAATGCCATTATACAACAGGCGTATACGATATGTTCATCAAGATTTATGCACGTAACAATCATGATTTATTAACCATAATACATGATAGGCTGCAACCACTTGGATTGAGCCGTTCGGAAACAATCATATCTTTTAATGAAGCTATAAAGCGTCAGATTCCAATACCGGAATGGAACCATGAAGAGAATGAAGAATATGAGGACGAAGAAGTATTGCTATAAAAACAACTTACTCTTATAAGATTACGCACAAGGGCAATAGCTAAAATTTCATTTTTACCATTGCCCTTATATTTATTCTGAAAACAGTTGTCTTCGTGGATATGAAAAGACAGACAACTTTACCAAAACATTCTATATCACTTTACTGTGGCAGAAGTTGTTCCATCAACAGCATGACTTTTCTTGGGAAGAGCCTTGTCAGATAATATATTTGCTTTATATCCGATTTTCTCAAAAGCGGAAAGAAAATCATCTGCCCCCGCCTTATCTGCATCGTATGTGATAGTAACGGTCTTAGACTTCAAATCAGTAGTGATAAGTTTGGTACCTTTCACAAACCGAATGTTCGATTTTATTTTCTTCTCGCAACTTTCACAATGCATCTCCGGCGAGGTTTTTACAACAAGCTGCTTCAAGTTTTTTGCAAATGCAGATATACCAGATATAACTGCTACAATAAAAACAACGGCTATACGTCTCATATATTTCTTTTTTATAGATTATACTTTTACATAAATATTGATGGGGACTGCAAATTCATCCTTTCAGATTCCATCTTAACCCGATATAGAACATAGCACCTTGCACAGGTCCCCAAATCATGGTAGAGTCAAAAGCATCTCCCCATGGATTGTCAGCTCCTATCACAGGATTTTTCTGCTTGTAACCTGTTATATTTTCTCCACCCGCATATACGGAAAAATGTCTGAACCAACGCGTCACCTGCATATTCAGCAACGGATAAGAATGGAATCTGCTTTCCTTTCCTCCAGTCTTTCCACTTACATCAAAAGGAATACGTCCACCACCATTCAACTGCAAAGTTACATCAAATTGCCAAAGTTCCAAAGGTGTTTTATAAGAACAAGTTGCCATACATTTATATTTATTCGTAAGCGGACGAGAAAGGAGCTTGCCACCATACATTGTTTTCGCATCCGTCCACCTATAAGCAGCTGTAAATGTCATGCCTTCAAAAACAGGATATGTGGCATCCACTTGAAACGTATGCGAAAATGACTTGCCATCCAAAGCATATACATACAAGGCTGCAGGGTCAGAATCAAAATCTAAAACCATCTGCCGTATAAAGTCTGTATAATAATATTCCACATTGACATCAAGCTTTTTTCCCGCAACCCAGAATCCTAAAGCTGCATTCACCCCATAATTACACGCTTCTTCCTGTTGGGCATCCGTTCGGAAAACAACCTGTCGGCTGCTTGCCAGCAGATTGTGATTCTCTGCCATCACATGTGGAGAACGATATCCTTTTCCTGCAGACAGACGTAATGTAAGATTATCAGAAACAAAGAACTTTACATGAGCGCGAGGAGTCAGAAATCCTCCATATAGGGAACTATAGTCATATCGCAGACCTCCCATTAAGACAAGCCTATTGTCAAGATTGAATGTATATTGGGCATATCCTCCCGAAACAGTCTCACCTTCTGCTGATTTTTTTACCTGTTCAAGCGGGATTTTTTCTTTATAATGGTCATAGTTCAGACTTGTCCCGACAGAGATATGGCTATATTTCAGAAAATCCGTTTCAAACATCAATGAAGCATACATGTTCTTTTGTCTCACACTATAGCTACGCAATCCATAACATGCATCTGCGGAATGAAGCGAGCCGGATAATATCAGCGCGATATTGCTTCCTTTGTCTCTATCAAACATGTAGGCATTCTTCACAAACATATTATAATGTTCTGTATCTATGTCTATCTTATACGGCAAGTCCATGTCATGACCTTCCATTTGTCCGCTCTTACGTATTTCTTTCAGCCCACCAGCTAATGCCTGAAAAACAAATCTTTTCCCCATCCAAGCCCAACGGTTTTGCAGATGCCATTGTTCTACATGTGGCTCATCCATAAATCCATCATCATTGTTGTCGTGATCAGCAAGCATATTCTCATAGTGTCCAAGCAACGATGTACTCAACCTATTATTCAAATGTATATTACCATTGAAGTTAATCTCAGTCTTTCCCATGCTGTTGACATATAAATTGGCACCGATATTCTCTTCATCCTGAGGTTTCAACATTTCAATATTGATTTGTCCTGTTATTGCTTCATATCCGTTTTTTACTGACGATATGCCTTTAGACACTTGAATGGACTGCATCCACGGACCAGGTACGTATCCCAAAGCAAATGGCATGGATGCCCCTCGAAAGTCGGGAATATTCTCTGACAGCATCTGGACATAAAGCCCTGATAAGCCCAACAGTCTAATTTGTTTAGCACCTGTTGCTGCATCAGTATAACTTACATCTACAGAGGGATTTGTAGAAAAGCTTTCCCCAAGATTACAACATGCAGCTCTAAGCAGTTCGGTACTTGATATCATATCCACATTTTCAACAGCACTACGCACCTTAAGGCTTTTGGGAGCTTTTATAACCACTTCATCAACTTCTCCCTGCATTTGAAAAGTAGTGTCTTCTACAACCTGAGCCTTCAACGGGAAAGCCGGAAATACAAATAAAAAAGAATATGGCAACAGTTTCACTTTTTTATCACATATCATCATCATATCCGCACTTTCTGTTTTTATTAAATCAATCTTTTTGCAAAGTTAAACAAAAGTACTTTCTTATAAAGGGGAGAACAAAAAATATTAACAAGTATAAATGAATATATGTGCAAATACTATCTTTGCAAAAAAATACTTTGACTTTTTATAATTTAAAACAATACAGATATGAAAACATTCATTTTACTCTTTTTTTTCTTATCAGTCGCAATCCTAAAAGCTCAACACACAACATGGGCACCTGTCGGAAATAAAATAAAGACTCCATGGGCAGAGCATGTAAATCCGGAAAATCCTTTACCTGAATACCCGCGTCCCATGTTAACAAGACCAGAGTGGAAAAACTTGAATGGATTATGGCAATATGCCATAACAGAGGAAGAAGCTTTGTGCCCTACCCTATTTGAAGGAAAGATACTTGTACCGTTCCCTATCGAATCAAGCCTGTCAGGAGTAATGAAAAATCTCGATAAAGGAAAGGCACTATGGTATCAACGTACATTTACCATTCCTTCGGATTGGGAAGACAAGAACATATTGTTACATTTCGGAGCTGTTGATTATCACGCAACAGTCTATATCAATGGCACCAAAGCTACAGAACATATTGGCGGATTTACTGCTTTCTCAGCTAATATTACTCCCTATCTCAAAAAAGGAGAGAATGTGCTGACTGTCAAAGTACTTGATCCAACTGATGAAAAGACCCAGGCTGTAGGTAAACAACGCAAGAACCCTGGTGGTCCGGGATCAATATGGTACACTTCAGTCAGCGGTATCTGGCAAACAGTATGGGTTGAACCTGTTAACCGACAACATATTTCTGATATCCGCACAACTCCGGATCTCGACAACAACCGTTTTATCATTGCAGCCAAAACAATCGGGACAAATCCTTCTACAGACCGAGTAGAAGTGAAACTATACTATAATAACCGTACAGTGGCAACAGGTAATGCACCTGCCGGAATGCCTATTATTATCAATGTAAAAAAGCCGGAGCTATGGACACCCGACACTCCGAATCTCTATCACATTACAGCCACTCTGACCTCAAAAGGCATACAAACCGACAAAACGGAAAGCTATACAGCCATGCGTAAAATCTCAACGGCTCAAAATCAGGAGGGAATATGGAGGTTACAGCTCAACAATGCCGACCTGTTCCACTTCGGACCACTTGATCAGGGATATTGGCCTGACGGGCTTTACACGGCACCCACAGACGAAGCATTACTTTTTGATATACAGAAAACGAAGGAATGGGGTTATAATATGATACGCAAACACATGAAAGTAGAACCTGCTCGATGGTACTACTTTTGTGACAGCATCGGAATTCTTGTCTGGCAAGACATGCCCTCTATTGGACGTAGTGACGAACATTGGGTATCAAATAAATGGTCGAACCAACCACATGGAAACCATGCCGCAGCCATAGAAACAGCCTTCAAGACAGAATGGGAGGAAATCATCAATCAACATTACTCCAATCCGTCCATCGTCGTTTGGACTCCATTCAACGAAGCATGGGGACAATTCAAAACACCGGAGATTGTGGAATATACACGTCAACTAGACCCTACTCGCCTGATAAACTCAGCCAGTGGAGGCAACCATTACCATTGCGGCGACTTTATTGACCTCCATGACTATTCACGTCCGCCCCAGCTATATATCAATGACATAACCCGCCCTGTTGTTCTTGGTGAATACGGGGGACTCGGATACCATATAAAGAATCACAGATGGTTTGAAAATGATGCCACTACTTACGTAAATTATCAAGATGCTGAAGCACTTACCGATTCTTATGTCAAACAAGGAGAAGCGGTATTGTCTTTGGCTAAAGGATTCATCGGCAAAGAAGGTGTTCCGGCTGCATATTCGGCTGCGGTATACACCCAAACGACAGATGTAGAGACCGAAGTGAACGGACTGATGACTTACGATCGTAAAGTGATAAAAATGGACGAACAACGTATTCGTAGTGTCAATCAAGCAATTAGTCATGTACTCCCTCAAAAGAAATAGAAAAATTTCAGGTTGAAATATTATAGGTTTCCGTATATAAAGCGAATCGCATCTCGACTTCTCTCTATTCAGATTGTCGAGATGCGATTTTATTTTCAGACAGAATAAAATATCGCAAAATTATTCATGCCATACTTATCACATTAAACTGCATGGTTAAAGCATCGAAAGTGAGCAAACGGTCTGTAAGCAAATTGCCGATTCCGGAAATATATTTCAATACCTCCGTTGCCTGTATTGTGCCAATAACCCCAGGCACAGTCCCTAAAATTCCCACATGGCTGCTTAAGTCTTCATCATGAGTCTCAGGCTGCTGGGGGAAAAGATCCCGGTATGTAGAACTTCCCGGTACATAAGTCATGGTCATCCCGCTAAAACGAATCACACTTCCGTGTGAGAATGGTTTTCCACAATGCACACACACATCATTGACAAGATATTTGGAAGTAAAGTTATCTGTAGCATCCACCACAAAATCATAGTCACGCACAATATCTTCTGCATTTTCAGCATCAAACAGCATCTCATACGTATTTACCTTTATTCCTGGATTCACAGCAAGCATTCGTTCCTTTGCAGACATAACTTTAGACTTACCCGCTGACACAGTATCATGAATAACCTGTCGGTGCAGATTGCTTTCATCAACAACATCAGCGTCCACAATGCCTATGGTACCAACTCCGGAAGCAGCAAGATAAAGGGCGACAGGAGACCCAAGTCCTCCCACACCAACAATCAAAACCTTAGCCTTGCATATACGCTCCTGTCCCTCCTGCCCCATTTCAGCAAGAAGAATATGACGGTTGTAACGTAACATAGCCACTTCACCATACTCAGAAGAAAAAGAAGCCGGATTGTTTATCTTTTCATTATACATGATTTTATCATTTTAATTTCAATATTACCAAAGGACCTCTTTCTTACCATTCAAGGCAAAAGAAGATGATTCAAGACTTGCATCCCAATCTTTCCATACAGGTTCACGTCCAACCCGCCTAAGAGCAGCCTCAACCTCCATTGCCGTCCTGCTGTCACTGACAGCAAATTGCTCAAGAGATTGCGGATAACAACAATATCCTCCCGGTTCAGTCTTACTTTCAGCACTCATCGTTGTCACACCAAGCGTTGCCATATTGTCACGTATAGATGCTGGTTCACGTGTAGAATATGATATGTCTACATCATGGTCAAAAATGCGCATGGCGAAAGTGACCTGTGCAAGTTCGCGGTCGGTCATAATACAATTGGGCTGAAATCCACCATTTTCAGAAGGACGCATACGAGGAAAGTTAACACTGTATTTCGTTTTCCAGTAATGTTTCTGCAAATAGCGTAAATGATAAGCCATCATTGTTATATCGGTCCGCCATTCTTTTTCAAGTCCGATAAGCACTCCCATACCAATAGAATGCACACCAGCCTGTCCCATTCGGTCAAAACCGTTAACTCGCCATTCAAATTTAGACTTCATACCACGTGGATGATAGATAGTATAGTTTTCCTTGTGATAGGTCTCCTGAAAACATATAACACCATTCATGCCGTGGCGCGTCAGTTCTGCATATTCTTCGGCACTAAGCGGCATGACTTCAATCTTAAGATTGCTGAAATAAGGTTTTGCAAGGTCAAGAGCCTTTGCTATATACGACACACCCGCCTTAGCCGGATTCTCCCCCGTTACAATAAGCAGATTCTCAAATGGCGCAAGCTTTTTTATCGCTTCATATTCCTTTACAATCTCTTCTTCTGTAAGAATAGTACGAGGCATTGGATTGGAAATATGAAAGCCGCAATAAATACACGAATTTGTACACGAATTTGTAATATACAGCGGGATAAACATCGACATTGTCTTACCAAAACGCTCCTCTGTATATTTACGACTCAAACGAGCCATTGTTTCCAGATAGGGAGCAGCAGCGGGAGAAATAAGCGACATGAAATCATCAACAGTACAACGCTCCCTTGAGAGTGCACGACGCACATCTGCATCAGTCTTAGCATTTATACGTTCAGTCGTTTCATCCCATGATATTTTCAACAATTCATCAGAGAACATAATAAACTTTCAGATAGAACATTAATTTTAATAAAAATCATACGTACTGGACATTAAAGTTTCAAATAAAGAAAAGGCACACTAATCCTGTATTATATGGACAAACCTTCTCTTTGTAATATCACCTTAAGTACAGAAAAAGCTTAATCAACAAGAAAAGCTGTCAACGGAGAACTTGCTTCTGCAACCATTCCGTCACTAACAGCACCAAGTCCTGCTTCGTATGCCATACGTCCAGCCTCCACAGCCTGTCTGAAAGCTACAGCCATCGCTACAGGATCTCCGGCAACAGCTATTGCAGTATTGACAAGACAAGCTGAGGCTCCCATTTCCATTGCATCTGCCGCATGACTTGGAGCACCAATCCCAGCATCCACCACAACAGGAACCCCTGACTGTTCTATTATTATCTGAAGAAAATCACGTGTACGCAGTCCTTTATTCGAGCCTATCGGAGCACCAAGAGGCATCACAGCCGCAGCCCCTGCCTCTTCCAGACGTTTACATAAAGTAGGATCCGCCTGACAATAAGGAAGAACATTAAAACCCAATTTGACAAGCTGCTCTGTGGCCTTCAGTGTCTCTGTAGAATCAGGAAGAAGATAACGCGGATCAGGATGTATCTCAAGTTTCAGCCAGTTTGTGCCGAAGGCTTCACGCGACATTTGTGCTGCGAACACAGCTTCTTCTGCATCACGAACTCCTGAAGTATTAGGCAACAGACAAATATCCGGTGACACAATATGTCCAAGCATATCATCCTGCTCGTCATCAAGATCTATACGTTTCATTGCCACAGTAACCATCTGTGTACCGGAAGCCTCTATGGCACGTTTCATGATTGCATTGGAAGAGAACTTGCCTGTTCCCATAAAAAGACGGGAAGTAAATTCACGTCCTGCTATTTCAAGTGTCTGCATTATTAATTAAGAATTAAGAATTAAAAATTGAAGATTGAAGAGTATCACTTATCACTATCTGAAAAACAGATAAATCAGCCTCCGCAAGCGGCCTTTATTATAACAATCTGCAATCCTTCACTAAGAGCATAGTCGCTCCATTGCACACGAGGAATCATTTTGTTATCCACAGCTACAGCTACACCGTTCTGTGGCAATGCTAACTGAAGAATCAAATCTGTAAGTGTTGCTCCCTGTACAGTTACTTCTTTACCATTTACTTTTACATTCATAATACATATTTTTTAAGTTCATGAAAAGTACAAAGAAGCCCCGAATGCGAGGGAAAATAAGGAAATACGTATGACGACGAAAAAGCCAATTCCTACGGCAGGACAAACTGCATCAGGTTCGAGGGTATAATCTCAGTCCACAGCAAAAGTATCAAGACTCAAACGGCAGACACCCCTTTGTATCTTTACATCGTTGCAAAGTTATGGATTTTATTGATATAATGTAACCTTATGAAGTATAAATCTTATAAAAAAGAAATCGGAACCATACCCAATCATAATAAGATTAGTACCGTTCCGATTTATTCAAACAATTATAGCCAGTTCAAGACTTCCGGAAAACTCCGTACAAGTCTACCACCATATCATTTCACAAAAATCTTTGAAACCTTAACAGTTCCATCGCTCATTGTATTCTTCACTATATTTATACCCTTCTGAGGCTGCGATATAGACACTCCGTCTACAGTAAAATACTGGCGAGAAGCAATCGTTGTCACAGAAGAAGCCTCAACAGAACCTATCGCTGTAGGAACTTCTTCAGACTCATAGAACAATGTAAAGTTATCTACCTTAAACCATCCTTGTCCATTTCTGCCACCCTGCGCAAAGGTCAGACCATCAGAATTAACACCGTTAGTACGGAAACCAATCTTGGCAATTCCATCTTCTCCCACTCCAAACTTAACTGTCATTGGATGAAGCAAGTCTGTTGTACGGTCTCCTGATTCACATGTATATCCGGCATAAGTAAGATGTTTCAGATCAGCATCCGGATTAACTTCATCCATATATGCAGCATCTTTGGCATCACTCGGCATATTCAGTTCATAAAGTCCTTCATAAGAGAACATTTGTATATAATCATTGGCAAAAATGCGCTGTGTGGTAATATTATCGCCAGCCCAGTTATTCTGAACCATCACATCAGCAGAAAGAATATAAGTTCCGGCAGGAATACCTGTAAGAGTCTGAGAAAGTTCCACTTCAAGAATGTCACTACCCCAGATACCCCAAAGATTATCACCATCTGTAGGCTGTCGATTGACAATAGTACCATCTTCCAGTTCAACACTAATCTCATCACCGGTGTTGATACCACACCATCCCCATCCATATCTTCCATTGTCAGCACTTTCTTCACCATCAACATAAAGAGTCCATCCCTTAGGAGTATTGGCCACTCCGCTTGTAGGAGAACCACCTTGAGCCGACAAATCCTCAAAACTTGGATTTGATATAAGATCCGTCACAAATATACCAACAGCCACCCCTGACAGTTTGCATTCCTCAAATGCTTTTTCAAGATGTGCAATGGCATCTTCAACACCAGCTTCATCATATACACCATCTTCCCAGTCTGTCTCAATAAACATTATCACATCACTATATTCATCAGCTCCTGCATAATGGTCATATTCAGAAAGATAAGCTGAATGCAGATCCAAAGCATCGCTAAGCTTCTGATAAGCCTTTACTGAAGAACTAACTACTGCAAGTTCATCCTTAAGGGCAAAAATGGCTGCATTAATTTCATCTACAGGAGTATTGGCATCAATAGTCCCGTAAGCTAAAAGTTTGTCGTGAAGCGCCTCTTTAACTGCAGCCTGCATCGGATAGTTGTATTCATCATACTCTTTACACAATCCCAAATAATGATTAGCAACAGCGGCTGCATCCTCACCTACATATCCTTTATTCGTTATGTGGAAGTTATCAATCTTGAACCAGCCATCTCCACCTGCACTATTGGCTGTTGTACGCAAAGCAGCAGCAATATCGCCATTTGTACGGAAACCAAATGTCAAAGTACCATCATATACATACGCACGAACAGATAGAGGCTGAAGTTCTCTGTCTGTAACAGGCTCTGAGAGATTTGCAAAACTGTATACTTCGCTGTTATCTATTCTGTCAAGATCATAATCTCCCTGAGAAGCAAAATATACAGAATTCAAATTTCCAAATATACGCTGAGTAGTTCGACGAGAACCTCCACCGTTTGCACCTACCATCATACCAGCTGATATAACATAGGTACCATTTTCAAGTCCTGTAATTGTCTGCGAGATTTCCACTTCCGGTATGGACGAGCTCCATATACCGAATCCATAGTTCCCATCCTTCGCTTCACCGTCACAATCGTCATTGACACCGCACCAATTATTAATACCGTTCAACTTTATATCATCTTCTGTAACACAAAGATTGCCTTTTATATAAAGATTCCATCCTGCAGGAGCATTACCAACTCCGGTAGTCATACTTCCATTCTGTGCCGAAAGATCCTCAAAACTCATATTCTTGCCGAAGCTTGTAAAATCACCTGTTCCTACAAGATAATTCTTTTCAGCCTCAACTACAGTCCCAAGAGCTTCAGCAAGTTCATCAACACTTACAGAAGAATTAAATACATCCAAAGCAGCAGATATAGCATTTGCAAATGTCTCATCATCGCTTGTATTGATCAACTTCGCTTTCTCTATTTCCTCACAAAGAGATATTTTAGCATTAAGCAAAGCATTTATAGATGCAAGCCCCTCTTCATCCAGATTCTCAGAAGCATAAATTGCAGCTACATTGTCTACCGCACTTCTAAATCCATTCTCATAGCCTTCTCTCGACATGTAATTATTTTCCACATTCTGAATGGAAGCATAAGCGGAAGCATAGATTACATAACCAGCCACATCGTCAGCCTTCACAAATGCCCAGTTAAGAGAAGTCTGGTCAGCCATGATGACATAAGTATTTGTTTCGTCATATACTTCAGAACCATCTTCATCAAGCAAAGCACCTCCATAATAATCCGGATACCATCCTCCTCCGTTTACAGGCTCAGAAATCACGAAATATTCTCCACCGGCATTAAGGTGAAGATATAAATCAATACAATTATAGTTGTTACCCTCACCAGCCTTCAACTTATAATATCCGTCATAATCTCCATTCTCCACTGTCCACACTGCTGTTTCAGAAGTATTGGCATTCAAGTTGTCCGTTCCGCCAGGAATAGCAATATATGTCACAGTCGGTTCTGCATCATCCTCTTCCGCCTCTTCTATTATGGCAAAAGACCATGTACCATCCTGATTCTGAATAGCTGTAAACTCATGCGCTGCATAATTTGAATTATCCGGTCCAAGAAAATAGTAAGCCCCATCCCATCCTGTACGGGACATGTATCCATCAGGACGCGCATAATTAAAAAGAATATACTTCTCACCATTGGCAAGAACCTGCGTCTGAAGTTTTGGACGCTCCACGGCACCCACATGTAGCGATGCAACTAATGCTGCACATAATACACACGCTTTAATGTAATGTTTTTTCATAATTATAATATTAAAATAAAACAACCACTTTTATTCCATATACAGTCTTTTATAAACAAGTATATTCTGAATAAAAACTTTTCTAGAACAAATATACAAACAAAACCAATACTCCAAAGCAAAAACATTCCAAAACTCAACATGTCAGCAACTTTCTAACAATATTTAATAAAAAAGCCTTATTCTTATCATATTATATACAAAAAGACCGGAACTTGTTATTTCAAATTCCGGTCACATATTTTATATTACGAATGAGCCTTACAACAAGGCTGTATACATTCTTACATCAAGTCATCAAGAGCACTGCGAAACTCACCATTAGCATCATTTGCTTCGCCAGCCTCTTTATTATTCTCATGACGATACTCACGACGTTCACCACGCTCAGTACGCTGACGACGTTCATGTCCGCCATTATTATTGTTCTGACGACGCTCTCCCCTCTGACGTGGCTGACGCTCAACATATCCTTCCGGCTTTTCAATCAGCACACGATGAGAAAGTTTGAACTTGCCTGTCTTTGGATCAATTTCCATGAGTTTAACCTCAATTTCGTCACCTTCCTTGATACCAGCCTCTTCAACTGTCTCCAAACGCTTCCAGTCAATTTCTGATATATGAAGAAGACCATCCTTGCCAGGAAGGAATTCAACGAAACATCCGTATGGCATCACGCTACGTACAGTTCCGCGATACACTTCACCTATCTCCGGTATAGCTACTATAGCCTTTATCTTAGCCATTGCAGCAGCAATAGCATCGCTATTAGGAGCAGAAATCTGAACTTTGCCCACACCATCAACCTCTTCTATAGTGATAGTAGTCTGAGTATCCTCCTGCATCTGCTGTATAATCTTTCCACCAGGACCAATCACTGCACCAATAAATTCCTTCGGAATAATGATCTGCTCAATACGAGGTACATGAGGCTTAAGCTCCGGACGAGGTTCCGAGATAGTCTTCATCATCTCTCCCATGATATGTTCACGTCCGGCCTTTGCCTGCATAAGTGCACGCTCCAATATTTCGTATGAAAGTCCGTCACACTTGATGTCCATCTGAGTAGCAGTAAGTCCATTCTTGGTTCCCGTTGTCTTAAAGTCCATATCACCAAGATGATCCTCATCACCAAGAATATCAGAAAGAACAGCATATTTATCCTCACCCGGATTCTTAATAAGTCCCATCGCTATACCGGCAACAGGATTCTTGATTGGCACACCGGCATCCATAAGGGCAAGTGTTCCGGCGCAAGTGGTTGCCATTGATGACGAACCGTTAGATTCCAGCACATCACTTACCACACGCACTGTATAAGGATAATCCTCAGGAATCTGTCCCTTGATACCACGCCATGCAAGATGACCATGACCTATTTCACGACGTCCGACACCACGCTGTGCCTTAGCTTCTCCTGTAGAGAACGGAGGGAAGTTATAGTGAAGCAAGAAACGCTGATAATAACGTTCAAGTGCTCCGTCAACAAGCTTCTCATCAAGTTTAGTTCCAAGCGTACATGAAGTAAGTGCTTGCGTTTCTCCACGAGTGAATATAGCAGAACCATGAGGTCCCGGAAGTGGAGACACTTCACACCATATAGGACGTATCTCTGTTGTCTGTCTGCCATCAAGACGAACACCTTCATCAAGTACGCAACGGCGCATTGCATCACGCTCTACATCATGATAATATCTGTCAATAAGTGCATTCTTCTCTTCAAGTTCCTCCTCGCTAAGATCAGCATGAGCGGCAACATATACCTCTTTATACTCTTCGCGAACAGCTTCAAAAGCCTCATTACGTGCCTGCTTGTCCAATCCCTGTTTAGTTATGTCATAGCACTTTGAGAAACAAGCTTTTGAAATATCTTCACGAAGCTCTTCATCGTTCACTTCATGACAATATTCGCGTTTCACATCAGTACCGAGTTCTTTCATCAACTCCTTCTGAATACGGCACTGCGGTTTGATGGCATCATGAGCAGCTTTGAGAGCCTCAAGCAAATCCTGTTCGGATACCTCCTTCATCTCTCCCTCAACCATCATGATGTTCTCTTCTGTAGCTCCGACCATAAGATCCATATCAGCCTCTTTAAGCTGTTCAAATGTCGGGTTGATTACAAACTCTCCGTTTATACGTGCTACTCGAACTTCCGAGATAGGGCCTTCAAAAGGTATATCTGATGCTGCAAGTGCAGCAGAAGCTGCAAATCCGGCAAGTGCGTCAGGCATATCCACTCCGTCAGCAGAGAACAAGGTAACATTGACATAAACCTCTGCGTGATAATTAGAAGGGAACAGCGGACGGAGTGCGCGGTCTACAAGTCGGCAAGTAAGAATTTCTTCATCAGAAGCTTTTCCCTCACGCTTTGTAAAACCTCCGGGAAAACGTCCTGCAGCAGCATATTTCTCACGATATTCAACCTGAAGAGGCATAAAATCTGTTCCTGGTACTGCATCTTTAGCGGCACAAACAGTGGCCAAGAGCATAGTTTTGCCCATTGTAAGCATAACGGCTCCATCGGCTTGTTTTGCCAATTTTCCTGTTTCAATGCTGATTTCTCTTCCATCAGGCAATGAAACCTTTTTCGTAATTACGTTCATCGTTTATTTTTATATTAAAACATCAAAATCTTTGCAAAGTTACGATTTTCCAGCCATTAAGCCTGTAAATCAACAAGAAATGTTGCTACATTTTTTTATTTTTTGTACTTTGAACACCCAATTATTAGATATAAAGCCTTTTTCCATGAACAAAAAAGAAGAAACCTTCCGTCACCTATTTATATAAGGAATCATCCATCATAAATTCAGCATAATAAAAAGTTTTCATTTTCATATTCAGAGTAAAACAATTAATTTTGCAAAATGAATCAACAAGGTTTGCCTGCAAGCCTGAATCAGCAAAAACAACATTTCATCAGAAAACCCTATTATGAAAAAAGCAATAATTATATGCAGTGCCGCATTTGCCATGTATGCCTGCAACAAAGGTCCACAGTTTGTGGTGGAAGGAAATATCAGCGGAGCAAAGGATTCCCTGCTGTACATTGAAGCTAATACGCTTGAAGGTGTCATACGTTTGGACTCCACCAAACTCACAGAAGACGGTGCATTCAGATTCTCCTCTCCGTCACCATCGAATCCAGAGTTCTATTCTTTGCGTATCGGTAAAAAGCACATTCATTTCAGCATTGATTCGACAGAAACACTAAACTTTACTGCTGCATACCCGACCATGACAACGGAATACAATGTTACCGGTTCGGACAATGCACTCAAAATTAAAGACATTCACATTCTGCAACAGAAACTGCAGAACAGGATTATAGAAATAGAGCAGGACAAATCGATGTATCCCGGTGACAAAACTGACAGCATCAAGTATCTTATAGACACTTACAAGGAAAAGATGAAGAGTGACTATATCTTCAAGGACCCAACCAAAGCCTACGCTTATTACGCCGTCTGCCAGTCAATAACAGACCTTGCCGGCACATTTATGTTGTTCGATCCGTTCACGAACAGGGACGATGTGAAATGCTATGCGGCTGTAGCCACTGCATGGGACGGGATATATCCTGAAGCAGCCAGAACAGAACAAATATGCAATGCCGCCATCAAAGGCATGGGAAATACAGCCAAGCCGACACAGAAAGTCATCGAATTGGATGAATCAAAAATTGTAGAAACAGGGATTATCGACATTAATCTTCCTGACATTAACGACAATCTAAGGAGCATAAAGGACTTGAAAGGCAAGGTTGTATTGCTTGATTTCACCTTGTACGGAGCAAAAGAATCGGCTCAACGCACCCGACTCATGCGTGATCTTTACGAGAAATACAAGGGCTACGGATTCGAGATTTATCAGGTATCGCTTGATGAAGATATCCACTTTTGGAAATTTTCAGTAGAGAACCTCCCGTGGGTGTGCGTTCATGAAACAGACGGAAGAGCCGTAAGATCATACGGGGTATCCCAATTGCCGACATTCTTTATCATAAGCCGGAACAATGAAGTTGTAAAACGCAGTGAATTCATTGAAAACATAGAAGACGAAATAAAAAGTCTTATATAACCAAGAACACAACAGCCTCAGCTGCACACAAATATCAGAAAAAGCATTGAGCAGAATTTTGTAACAGCTCAATGCTTTTTCTGATATATATATGTAAGACTAAAACACCATTCAGAGGAAGTCATCTCCAAGATTCATCTGGACATCATTCACAAATTTACGCATGACACCTTGCTCACCTTTACGACAAACGACCAAGACATTGCCCTCGTCCGCCACCACATAATCTTCCAGCCCTTGCAAAACAGCTATTTTCCCATCTGGCAATTTAACAATACACCTCTTACAATCGTAAAACATCACCTGAGAATCAATCACAGCATTTTCATCGGCATCTTTCGGCATCACATTATACAATGCATTCCACGTACCAATATCAGTCCAGCCGAAATGACACAACATCACATCCACATTGTCCGATTTCTCCAGTATGCCTTGCTCCATTGACACATTTGGACACATCGAGAACGCTTCTTCCACAAATTCACTCGGACGTACACCGTTATTGAAAAGTCTGGAGGCATCATCCATCATTTCCGTATAGTATGAAGCATTGTTATGCACAGCATCAAGAAACGTGCGTGCACGACCGACAAAAAGTCCTGTATTCCATAAAAACTCTTTATTCTCAACAAACAGACGTGCGAAATCAAGTTCCGGTTTTTCTGTAAAAGATTTTACTTTATAAATATTCTTTTCCAATTTATCAGCCATCTGAATATACCCGTAACTTGTTTCCGGACGAGTAGGCATAGCTCCCAAAGTCAGCATCCGCTGATTACGAGCTACATAGTCAAGCCCCGCAAGAACATCTTCGATAAAGAAATCCTCTCCGGCAATCATCTGATCAACGGGAGTGACCACTATACATGCCTCGGGATTCCTTTGGACAATCTCCATTGCCGCCCAAGTGACACTCGGCACCGTATTCCGACGCATCGGTTCCAGAAGAATATTCGATTTCGGAATATCCGGCAATTGCTGCACGACAAGATCGGCATATACAGCATTCGACACGACAACAATATTATCCTTATCTATAAAACGGCTGTATCTTTTGAATGTCATCTGCAGCAAAGTTTCACCGGAGCCAAAGAAATCAATAAACTGTTTTGGAGTTTGTCTGCGGCTTGAAGGCCATAGACGCAACCCCACACCTCCGGCAAGAATAACACAATAGTTATTTTTATTCATAACAATAAATATCTGTTGTTTCTGTTTTCACAGGGCTAATATAATGAAAACACCCGTAACCCAAAAAAGTTCTTGTATGAAAAAACAATAAAAAAGGAACTGCAACCGAATAATAAGCCGGCTACAGTTCTTTTTGAACTTCTGAATTTGCAATACGGCTGCATTTATAGCCAAGTACTGCCAAATCGTTTTTTTTTATGAGACAAATATCAATCCAGAACCAACGGTAAATTGTCATAAAATTCTACAACAGCCTCTATTCCCTTATGGAATATATCAAGCGGAAAACTCTCATTCGGAGAATGTATCGCATTGCTTTCCAGTCCGAATCCCATAAGTACAGTCTTAATCCCAAGTACTTTTTCAAAGTCACTTATTATAGGTATGCTACCACCACGGCGAACAGCCAAAGGTTTTCGACCAAAAGCTTTGGCAAATCCGGCTTCTGCCGCTTTGTAGGCCGGCATTGTTATCGGACACACATAGCCCTCTCCGCCATGCATGGGAGTGACCTTTACATCCACACACTTAGGAGATATGCTATATATATAATCAGCAAATAGTCTGGAAATATCAGCATGATTCTGATTCGGGACGAGACGACATGACACTTTAGCATAGGCCTTTGAAGGAAGAACAGTTTTGGAACCTTCACCTGTATAGCCTCCCCAAATACCGCATACATCAAATGAAGGCCGGCAACTGTTGCGCTCTAATGTAGAGTATCCTTTTTCGCCTTTCAAAGCCTTCACTCCTATTGACTCCATATATCGATTCTCATCAAAAGGAATATGAGCAATCATCTCACGTTCTTCTGAAGACACATCCTCTACAGTATCATAGAAATGGGGAACCATAATCCGCCCGTCTTCGTCCACGACCTTTGCAAGCATCGCACACAAGGTGTTGATCGGATTTGCTACAGCTCCTCCAAAATGTCCGGAATGTAAATCACGATTAGGACCAGTGACCTCTATCTCCCAGTACGCAAGACCGCGAAGTCCGGTAGTTATCGAAGGCAGCTCCGCACCAAGCATACTTGTATCCGACACCAAGATAACATCAGCGCGAAGCAAATCCTTATGCTTCCCTATAAAAGCATTCAGGCTTGGAGAACCAATCTCCTCTTCTCCTTCAATTATAAATTTCACATTATGTCTCAATCTTCCTGTACGCACCATATATTCAAAGGCTTTTACTTGAATCATCGCCTGCCCCTTGTCATCATCAGCACCGCGCGCCCAGATTCGTCCGTCACGTATCTCAGGTTCAAAAGGATTACTTTTCCACAATTCGAGCGGTTCTGCCGGCATCACATCATAATGCGCATAGACCAGTATCGTAGGAGCATTCTCATCTATGCGCTTCTCAGCAAAGACAAGAGGATTACCATCAGAAGGCATCACCTCCGCCATATCAACTCCAGCCGCAAGCAAAATTTCCTTCCAACGTTCCGCACACCGCAACATATCACTCCGCCGTTCCGGATGTGCACTTATGCTCGGAATCCGTATCAAACTGAATAATTCTTCCTGAAACCTTGTTTCATTCTCTTTTATGTAATTTTTTATATCCATAAGTTATTCTTTTACCAATCAATAGTCAATTCTCTCATCATTCATCGCCCAAGCCTCAAAAGCACGTATCGCTTCTTTAGGCAAGAGGACTTCCGTCTTCATAGCACGCTCCTGCGGAGAAAGAGATAGTTCCTTATAGATGAAAGCATCATCAAAGCCGGCTTTTGCAGCGTCTTCTTTGTTACATCCATAGTAAAGACGATCTATATGTGCCCAATAGATTGCTCCAAGACACATCGGACACGGTTCACAAGATGAATAGATTTCACAGCCTTCAAGCGAGAACGTGTGCAGTTTGCCACATGCAGACCTTATGGCACTTACTTCCGCATGAGCGGTAGGGTCACATCCGGATGTGACCCTGTTCACTCCTGTAGCTACAATGTCTCCGTCTTTCACAATGACAGCCCCAAAAGGACCTCCTCCATTCTTTACGTTTTCAACTGCCAGTTCAATGGCAAGCTGCATATATTTCTGTTCCATAGCCTATATTTTATTATAAGTACACCATGCTCTTGTCTTGCAAATATAACTATTAAAGCGAGTTCTAAAAAGATTATGAGACAGAAGTAAGGAAAAAAAGCAAATATTGATGAATAGCAGCACTGATTTGAAAATATTGTGCGGCGGATAAAAAGAATCAGCAGGGAGAAAACTTATTTTTAGTGTGGAAAATTCTTCAAACAGCATTGTTGTTTTTATAATCAGCAGTGCTGATTGTAAAAACTGCAGTGCTGATTTTATAATCAACACTGCTGATTATAGAATTCTGTGGGGTGGAAATGGCTTCAGACAGCAGTCTTTTCGTATTTGCAGAACTGCGAAACTTTTTTATCTCTCAACTTGTGGCATACCGGTATCAATGGTGCACCACAGCCTCAGACACTATGCCAACAAGGTTTTCAAAGGTGTAGACACAAACGACAAAAGAACGATGGAATGTTCACAGATTCAAGCCACATCCGATGTGGAATGACAGTGTAGCAATCATCACAACCAGTCTCACAAATGCAAATATCAACGAAAGGGACAAACGGGTTGGACAGTCTTTACAGACAGGGAGTACATCAAGCAGGCTCTTGTCGAGGGGCTCTTTGGCAGGAGCATACATCTGTACACGGGAATGAAGGCAAATATGAAGAACAAAGTCTATATCGGATATTCAAAACACCGCTCAATACACAAATCCACCATGAACATCTGCTTGGCACTCACGACATATTTGTTATTTGAAAATAAGCCCTTATCCCGAACTGACGTATACTCTAAAATAAATCTTTCCGGAACAGAAAACATATATTCTCCAATTTTGTTGCAATATAAAAGAAACAAGAGTAAAATATGGAGACTATCTTTATCGGAATCATCTTCTTCATCGTCATACTGGCGATATTCGATCTTGTCATCGGAGTCAGTAATGATGCTGTCAATTTCATCAACTCAGCCATAGGGTCAAAAGCTGCCGGATTTAAAGTTATCATCGCAATTGCAGCTATAGGAATATTCACAGGTGCAGCTCTTTCCAATGGAATGATGGATATTGCACGACACGGCATATTCAGCCCTTCATATTATTCCTTCTATGATCTGATGTGCATATTTCTTGCTGTAATGATCACCGACATTGTGTTGCTTGATATATTCAATACATTAGGTATGCCAACCTCTACTACAGTATCAATGGTGTTTGAACTGCTCGGAGGGTCATTTGCACTTGCCCTGCTCAAACTTGCAGACAATGCAACAAACATGGATGGTACACCACTGACCCTAAATGAACTTCTGAATTCAGACAAGGCATTATCCGTAATTCTTGCCATATTCTTGTCTGTAGCTGTCGCATTCGTCTTTGGTGTGATTGTACAATGGATTTCCCGAATATGCTTCACTTTTACTTATACGAGAAAATCCAGACTTAAGACCAGCATATTCGGCGGAATAGCCATTACAAGTATCATTTGGTTCCTGCTTATCAATGGACTTAAAGGTTCCAGCCTGATGACTCCAGAAATAAAACAGTTTATAGATCACCATACATGGATTATAGTATCAAGCAGTTTCATCATCTCCACCCTATTTATGCTCCTGCTCAAATTAATGAGAATTAACGTATTGCGCATTGTTGTGCTATTCGGAACATTCGCTCTTGCAATGGCATTTGCAGGTAATGATCTTGTCAATTTTATCGGAGTACCACTTACAGGAATTGCCTCATTTACAGACTATCACACCCACGGCAATGGCGACCCATACTCTTTCATGATGCATACACTCAACGATTCTGCCAATACCCCGCTACCGTATCTTGTCGGAGCAGGCATTATCATGGTACTGTCGCTCATACTAAGCAAAAAGGCACAGAATGTGGTTAAAACAAGTGTAGATTTAAGCAGACAGGACGAAGGGGATGAAATGTTCGGTTCATCGGCTGTTGCACGCACTCTTGTCCGTACAACAAGCAGAATAGCGGTCTTTGTAACAGCTTACATGCCGGAGAGTGCAAAAAAATGGGTAAATAAGCGATTCAACTCAGATGAAGCCATACTGGCAGACGGTGCTGCATTCGACCTTGTACGCGCCTCTGTAAATCTGGTACTTGCCGGCTTACTCGTTGCACTTGGCACTTCCCTCAAACTACCGTTGTCCACCACATACGTAACCTTTATGGTTGCAATGGGGTCAAGTCTTGCCGACAGAGCATGGAGTCGTGAAAGCGCGGTTTTCCGCATTACAGGAGTTCTCAGCGTCATTGGCGGATGGTTCATCACAGCAGGTGCAGCGTTTGTCGTATGCTACATTGTAACAACCATCATGTTCTTTGGCAAATTCGCCGCAATGGGCATCATGATAGCACTCGCCATAACTTTAATCATACGCAGCAATATCAGATATGCAAAAAAGACACATCAAGAAGTCGGGGATAAAATATTTGCACAACTTATAAAGTCGAAGAACCAGTCTGTCAACTGGCACCTGCTATGTCAACATATACGAAAGAACAATAAACAAATCGTGGAGTTTGTGAATGCCTCATACAAAACTATCACAGACGCATTCTTTCATGAAGAATATCGTCGCTTAAAACAAGCGAAAGAGGAGATAGAAGAAGCAGAAAAAGAGTGGAAACGACAAAGAAAACGTGAAATAATAGGTCTTCGCCGCATCAATCCTATGTACGCAATAGAAAGAAACACATGGTTTTTCCTTAGTTCCAATTCATGTGTGCAGATGTTGTATTGCCTGAAACGTATCAATGACCCCAATCTGGAACACGTAGGCAATAATTTCACACCGATACAAATGTCGGAGGCTCAGACATTCATCACCTTACGCGACCGTATTACCAACCTGTTTGCACGTACAGAAAACATGCTTAAAAACAGCGAACTGGAGGAAGCAGAGATTATACGCTCTGAAGGTCTTTCTTTACAGGCAACATTGTCGCGATATCGAAAGAAGCTGCTTAATACCATACAGGATTCTGATACAAATATCGAAAGTATGCTTGTATTTGTAAACATCATACAAGAATCACAAGAATTAATAGGATGTCTGCGCCACATGGTTCGTGGCATAACCAAGTTCCAGTCGGGAAAATAGAAACAATGCTTGATGGTGCATTTATCAAAAAAACTTCCAAAGAATGGCTGCAGCCTTTTAACAATAGAAGATGCAGCCATTCTTTTTCCATGTCAAAGCAATGTTATAATCCAATATGTGGCGATTCCGGACAAATAACCAATCAATGCAAGCCATGTAAAATGCTTCAAGTACCATCCGAAACTCATATTCTCCAATCCCATAACAACCACACCTGCAGCAGAACCTATAATAAGTATGCTTCCACCTGTACCTGCACAATAGGCAAGCAGTTCCCAAAACATTCCATCCTGACAGAAGTTCTGCATAATTCCCACAGCTGTATCAGGCTGAATAGCATACATTCCCATTGCACTTGCTACAAGAGGTACATTATCTACAATCGAAGAAATAACACCAATCAGCATGTTTACCACGTACACATTGCTGAATGTGGTATTGAGCCATATCCCTAACTGATTCAACGTTCCCGTTTCTTGTAAAGCACCCACAGCCAAAAGTATGCCAAGAAAAAACAAGATTGTAGACATATCTATTTTACGCATGATATTTGACACTCGTGCATCTGCTTCATGGCTAAGCACCCTGCGGTTTTTACGTATGATAATTTCTGTTGCAATCCAAAGTGCCGCAAGCACTCCCATAATGCCAACAAACGGCGGAAGTCCGGTGAGAGTACGAAATATTGGAACAAACATCAATCCGAACACACCGATACAGAATATGGCAATACGTACCTTGCGTGAAAATTCCGGCATGTTAGAATCATCATCAACCGTTGTACCTCCTACAGCACAAGTCTTCCCTTTAAGCATACGCATCACAAACAATGTCGGAACAATCACACTTACAGCAGAAGGTATTATCAATCCCTTTATGATTCCAGCCGTTGACACACATCCCTTTATCCAAAGCATAATGGTCGTGACATCGCCTATCGGCGAAAATGCACCACCGGAATTGGCAGCCAATATCACCACACCGGAATACAACATTCTCAGCTTGCGGTCTGCAACCAGTCGTTTAAGCACCATAACCATCACAATAGAGGTTGTCATATTATCAAGCAATGCGGACAACACAAATGTAAGTGCCACGACTTTCCAAAGAAGCTTATTTGGATTAGAAGTTTTCAGACGTCTATTTACAAAACGAAAACCTCCGTTTGAATCGACAACCTCCACAATGGTCATTGCTCCCATCAGAAAAAGAATTGTTTCACATGTATCTGCTACATGATGAGTGAAGACATTCTCTACCAAAAACTTGACGGGCATATTTCCATTGCCGGCACTATTTTCCATGTAACTGCGAAACGGCTGGGAATAAAATTCGGCAATGTAATCGTCTGAACCAAGCATATACAACGACCAGCATACAACAGCCATAAATAACGCGATAGCGGCTTTATTCACCTTCACAACACCCTCAACGGCTATGCAAAAATAGCCGATGACAAAAACCAACAAAATCAAACTTGTCATAAATTAAATTTTTATTTGTTCTTTATTACCTCATTCTAATACTCTACAATTTTATTATAACAAGATAAGCTCCAATTTGTTCATGAATTTCAAGTTAAAAAAACAAAATACATATATTTTTTTCATTTTACAGAAACAGAAAATCATGTGAGTCACTTAAATAAAGGGAAAAAATTTAACTTTCATTTTATAAACAAACTCAAATCCAATAAATATCGAAACAATAAATCCAATTATACACCACAGAAAAAAATTTGAACGGAGTATAATTCGTCCAAATCAAAAGTGTTTGCTAATTTTGCAATCAAAATAACAAAAATATGAAACCAATCTATTTTGCCCCTATACAAGGATATACGGATGATGCATACAGAAGAGTACATGCAGAAATGGCAGGTGGAACTGACACTTATTTTAGTCCGTTTATACGTCTCGAACATAACAAGATGCGCAATAAAGATATACGCGACATCAATCCGCAATATAACAAAGGGGTTAATATTGTACCCCAAATTCTCTGTAACTCCACAAAAGAATTTGATACTCTTGTCAATGCCATTTCTGAAATGGGATACAAGAATATAGACATTAACATGGGATGTCCGTTTACATTGCAGACAAGACACGGTAAAGGTGCCGGAATATTACAACATCCAGATGCAGTAGAGGAAATAATGAAAGCTGTCAGCAAGAGGGATGACATTTCGTTTTCTATCAAAATGCGCCTCGGACAGGAATGTGCAGATGAATGTATCGCATTGCTGCCCATTCTAAATGATGCTCCATTAGCACACATTACAGTGCATCCACGTCTGGGAATACAGCAATATAAGGGAGAGCTGGACATCGACACATTCCACAGATTCTATGATTCATGCAAACACCCAATTGTTTTCAACGGAGATATTCTGACTGTTGAAGATATACACAGAACAGAAAAAGAATTTCCTGAACTGAAGGCTATAATGATTGGACGCGGTATGCTTGCACACCCTTCCCTCGCATCTGAATACGCGCAAGGCAAGGAATGGACAACAGGACAAAGAATATCACTTATAAAAAACATGCACTCCAAATTACTTGAGCATTATTCTTCCATTATACCGGGAGAAATGCAACTATTGTCAAAGATGCGTACTTTTTGGGAATTCATGGAAGCTGAAATAGGAAGGAAACAACAGAAAAAAATATTAAAGGCCGGCAATATGAAGAATTATATGAAAGAAGTGGCAAACGGCTTCCATTGACACAGGGTACCATATAATATTATTATGCAAGAAATATGTCGATTCTGGAGTATACAAAATAAACATGTAACCCCAAGCTTATCATTCTCTTGTTCAAAAGTCAACTTTGAGGTTACAAAAACAAATGCATGAAATGGAACTAAAAGAAAATATAATGACAGAGGAATCAATTAAAGAAGATCTCCGATACCTACAACTGCTATCGCAGAGCTACCCGACAATTGCTGACGCAAGCTGCGAGATAATAAATCTGGAAGCTATACTCAATCTGCCCAAACCAACAGAGCATTTCATCAGTGATCCGCATGGAGAAAGTGCAGCATTCAACCATGTACTCAGGAATGCATCCGGATACGTAAAAAGGAAAGTCGAGGAAATATTCGGCAACACACTCCGAAAAACAGAAAAAAACGAGCTGTGCACTTTAATCTATTATCCTGAACAAAAATTACAGCAGATCAAGACAACAGAAAACAATCTTGCAGATTTTTATGTCATTACCTTGAACCAGCTTATAAAGGTATGCAGAGAAGTTTCATCAAAATATACGCGTTCAAAAATAAGGAAAGAACTACCCAAAGAATTCGGATATATAATAGAAGAACTGCTTCATGAATCGGAAGGGAGCTATTTCGACAAAAAATATCAATATTACAATGTAATAGTAGCCAGCATCATCGAAACACAACGTGCCGATGACTTTATTATAGCAATATGCAACCTTATACAAAGACTCGCCATTGACCGACTGCATCTGCTTGGTGACATCTTTGACCGGGGACAAGGGGCGCACCTCATCATGGAGACACTATGCAATTACAATCATTTCGACATTGTATGGGGCAATCACGATATAGAGTGGTTCGGAGCCGCAGCCGGCAATCGGGCATGTATCGCCAATGTATTGCGTCTGTCACTGCGCTATGGAAATCTTGCCACGCTTGAAGACGGATACGGAATCAATCTGTTGCCACTTGCAACCTTTGCAATGGAAACATACAAGAATGATCCGTGTACGTTATTCAGAGTGAAAAAAATGAGCAAAGAGCCTACACATGATGAAAAAACGGAAAAGCTTATTGCGCAAATGCATAAGGCAATAACAGTCATACAATTCAAGGAAGAAGCACACATCATAGACCGACGTCCAGAATTTGAGATGGACGACCGAAAACTGCTCCACTGCATAGACAAAGAAAAAGGAATATGCAAGATAAACGGAAAGGAATATGAAATGAGTGACGTGAATTTCCCTACCATCACACCGGATGATGCCTATACATTGAGCAAAGAAGAAGAAACATTGATGGAAAAATTGCAGCATTCGTTCCGTACAAGCGACAAGCTGAAACGTCACATAGACTGCCTTCTGGCGCATGGCTGCATGTACTCGATATCCAATTCGAACCTGATGTTTCATGCATCTGTCCCGTTGAATGAAGACGGAACATTAAAGGAGGTAGACATACGAGGGAAAAAATACAAGGGAATAGAGTTGATGAAAAAAACCGGTTATATTGTGAGAGAAGCATTCAACAGCGACTGCAACAAGGAGGAAGCTCTATTCGCAACAGACTATATATGGTATCTTTGGTGCGGAAAAAATTCACCGCTGTTTGACAAAGACAAAATGACCACGTTTGAAAGATACTTTATTAAAGATGTATCTGCTCACGCAGAAAAGAAAGGATACTATTACCAGTATAATGACAATGAGCATATTGTGGATATGATTCTTGATAGTTTCGGTGTACAGGGAGAACATAGGCACATCATCAATGGTCATGTACCGGTAAAAACCATCAAAGGCGAAACACCTATAAAAGCAAATGGTAAACTGCTGGTCATTGACGGAGGATTTTCTAAAGCATATCAACCGGAAACAGGAATTGCCGGCTATACGCTGACATTCCATTCGCGTGGTCTGGATCTTGTACAGCACCAACCCTTCTTGTCGGCAGAGGAAGCAGTACGTACAGGAAGTGACATAAGAAGCTCCACACAGATTGTAGAAATGAACTCAAAACGTATGCTTGTCAAAGATACGGATAAAGGAAGAATATTGCAGGCAAAGATATGTGATCTTAAGAAATTGCTCTATGCCTATCGCAACGGATTCATCAAAGAATTATCAAAATAGGGAAAATGAAACAGAAAGGAGTGCCCCAATATCAAGAATTACATGTAATTCATCCGTAAAATATTTGACAACTCCCCATGCAATCTTATAATCTTAAATATTTTATATAAAAGATTGCCATATCAAAAAAAGGTTATACCTTTGCATGGGATGATTAATTTTTTATTAAGAATAATTTTTAGACTTATAAGTTTATGAGTAATCCGAATGAAATCAAAAAAGAAAACAGCTACGGTGAAAGCTACAATTCAGTAGGAAATGAAGAAGAATCAGGTTTTGACATTCGCATCTTGTGGATGCTATTCCTACGTTACAAATATTGGATAGCAGCCTCTGTTGTCGTCTGCTTAGTTTCAGCTTTAATATATTTACGTTATACCATTCCTGTATATAACATCACATCCAAAGTCCTTATCAAGGATCAAGACAAGCGTTCATATTCATCAGGCATAAATTCTACTTTTCAGGAATTAGGCTTCATGAACAGCAGTGACGGATTCGACAATGAGATAGAAATACTCAGCACCAAAACACTTAACAAGAAAGTTGTACGAGATTTGAAACTGTACACTACTTATTTTTATGAAGGAAGTATAAAAAACAATGAAATATACAGTAAATACAGCCCATTCCTGCTTGACTATGAAGACGGGGGAATAGACTCACTGCATGCTACCATAGAAGTTAATCTATCAAAAAAAGAAGAGAACTATGTGGTTACCATAAAGTATAAAGACTCTGAACTGAAGAAACTTATCACAGGCTTTCCTGCTAACATCACTACAACATTCGGAAAAATAACCATAGAACGTAACCCTCTTTATGAAATTAATCTTGCCAAATCCCACAATGTGTCAGATATTGACAAAAGTGAAGCAGAAGAGGATGTGCTTGACCGTGATTTGATTGTATATATTACTCCCATAGATCCGGTCACAATATCATACACAAACAAGCTGTCTGTGGAAGCAACATCCAAAACAACTACAATCGCACAACTGTCTATCAACGACAATATTCCGGAAAGAGCTGCAGATTATCTAAACAAGATAATTGAGATATACAATGACGAGGCCAGCATAGACAACAATCAGGAGGCAATGAGAACTGCCGACTTCATTGACACACGATTAGGGATAATCAGCAAAGAACTGAATCTTACAGAAACCGAACTGGAACAGTATAAAAAACTTTCCGGTATCACAGACTATGTAAATGATGCCAAAGTGGATGTTACACAGAAAATTCAATATGAGACACAGATTGTGGATATTTCAACACAATTGAATCTTGTAGAATATCTATTGGAATACATAAATGACAATCATAATCATCTACAGGTGATTCCTGCTAATGTAGGACTGAAGGATAATGCTGTGTCACAAGTTATCTCAAAATACAATGAGGTAATCCAGGAACGCAACAGACTGCTTAGGGTATCTTCTGAGAACAGTCCGACAGTATCAACTCTGACAAATGAGGCAGAAGGATATCTTGTGGGAATAAAAGCCTCTCTGAACAGCGCAAAACGTCAATTTACAATTCAGAAACAAGATCTTATCGGGCAACAGAATAAATATAACAGCCAGATATCATCGGCACCGACAAAGGAACGTGCATTGGCTGATATAAACAGACAGAAAGAAGTCAAAGCAGGACTGTATCTCATGCTCTTGCAGAAAAGAGAAGAGAATGCTATCACACTTGCCTCAACAGCATATAAAGGAAAAATGATAGAGGAGCCTATCATAAACAATATTCCTATATCTCCTAAGAAAAAAATTATTTTGCTGATTGCACTTGTAATAGGTATTGCACTTCCTTTTATATATCATTACATCCGTAACTTCTTCTGCTATAGAATTGAAAATACTGATGACTTGGCAAAACTTACCAATGTACCGTTGCTTGGAACAGTGCCGTATGTCAAGGCTTTGGCTAAAGGTAACAGAACGGTTGTTGTACAGGAAAACCGTAACAGTGTTATGGTGGAAGTGTACAGAATATTACGTTCAAACCTTCCATTTGTACTGAATCCAAACCAAAATGTCATACTTTTCACTTCAACTGTAGCCGGTGAAGGTAAAACATCCGTGGCATCCAATCTCGCCACAAGTATTGCTTTTGTGGGCAAGAAAGTATTGATTATCGGACTCGATATCCGTAAGCCACGATTGGCGAAGCTATTTAAGCTAAACAATGGAGAAGTTGGTATCACAAACTTCCTGACAAGAAGAACAGATGACTATGAATATTTGGATTCATTGATACAAAATTCCGGTATCAGTCCGAACTTAGACATTCTGCCAGCAGGTCCTATACCGCCTAACCCAGCAGAGCTCCTTGAAAAAGAAAATTTAGGTTCTGCCATCAACTATCTAAAAAAGAAATATGACTATGTCATTCTTGACACTGCTCCAATAGGACTTGTTTCAGATACACTGACAATCGGAAGACATGCAGATCTTACTCTGTATATTGTACGTGCTGATTACACTCTCAAAGCAGACATCAACTTGGTAAACAGCTTGTCAGCTGAGAAACGTCTCCCGAACATTAACATCATATTGAATGGAGCTGTGACAGAAACCAACAATTACAGCTATAAACGATATGGCGGATATTCATATGGCAAAGGATATGGATACAGCTATAATTACGGTTATGGCTATGGCAAAGAATCAAACAAGAAACTCGAAGAAGTATAACACGCAGTAAACATATAAGATTTCATAACTTGATATTGATATGGTTATAGGTGTAGACTTTGACGGAACGATAGTAGAACATCGTTATCCGGAGATAGGCGAAGAAAGACCTTTCGCTACAGATATTCTGAAAAGGTTGATTGCAGACCGCCACAAACTGATATTGTGGACAATGCGCAACGGCAGACTTCTTGACGAAGCTGTACAATGGTGTGCAGACAGAGGAGTGACATTTTATGCAGTGAACAGTAACTCACCTGAAATGTTCAAAGAAGAAAATCCACGACATTTGTCATGCAAGCTAAATGCTGATGTGTTTATAGATGACTGTAATGTAGGCGGATTGCCTGATTGGCCCACCATATATAAAATAATATCGAGCAAAGCGACTTATGCTCAATTACTTTATCAGAAGTTTCTGGATGAACAAGATGAAGACATTGAACCGCCTGCACCTAAATGGATGTTCTGGAAATCCAACAGACATTAATACCATAAGACTATAAGTTTTAAGCAAGTCTGCATAACTAATAATTCCATTAGTATTATGCAGACTTGTTGGTTTATAGAAGCCTATGACGTAAAAACATAATCCCTAATTTTCACACAAGTAGATTGCAAACTTTTTAGTTCTCTAAATTTGTTCATTATACCATTTTTAAGTTAATTTGCATAAATAATAAAATCAAGAGCAACTATTATGAAAATTATAAACTTCGCAGAAGAAAATACTGTCATAAATCAATATATGGCAGAACTTAGAGATGTAAATATTCAAAAAGATAGTGCCAGATTCAGAAATAATCTGACACGTATAGGCCAGATGATGGCATATGAAATAAGCAAAACATTACAGTATTCAAACAAAGAGGTAGAAACTCCTCTTGCCACAGCTACAGTATGCACCCATGATGATAATATCGTTTTAGGGACAATTTTTAGAGCCGGCCTCCCTTTCCATCAAGGCTTTCTTGACATTTTTGATCATGCAGGAAACGCATTTGTCTCAGCATTCAGATATTACAAAGACAAGGAATGTGAAGATGTAGGTATAAAAATAGAATATATAGCTTCTCCTAACCTGACAGACAAAACATTAATAATTGCGGACCCCATGCTTGCAACAGGTGGAAGTATGGAACTTGGATATGAAGCATTCAGTACTAAAGGAACTCCTTCAGTAATTCATTTATGCTGCGTCATTGCATCACAAAAAGGAGTGGACTACCTTAAAAAAGTTTTTGGACATCGTACAGACGTCACTTTATGGTGTGGTGTCATAGACCCTTCACTTAATGAACATTCCTACATTGTTCCAGGACTTGGGGATGCCGGAGATCTGGCATTTGGCGATAAAATCTGAGAAAGACCTCCAATCAGATATCAGTAAGCAGGACATCAACAAAAGTATAATCTTCATAGCCACAAACTAATAGAGCACATATTTTTGAAAATAAAAATCATGCAAAGAGAATGAAAAGAGAGATTTACCGCACTATTTTCACGCTCTTTTTTGCAATGTCTGCAAAACTTGCTAATTTTGCAAATAATTATCAACTAAAGTTTTTAATGAAAACCGATTCAGACAATTATCCCGCGAGGCACTGTGCCTCATATATTAGATTTTATCCAGAATTAAAACCTTTGAACATCATTACAAAGGCAAAGTTCCATGACAATCCAATTGTTTTGTGTATATTGCTAAGGTAGTATTCTTTATTACAACTATTATATAGCTATATCTTAAAAAGAATATAAAGAATCATAAAAAAAACACCAGACAACAAATAAAATGGAACTAATAATAATATATATGTTTTTTGCACTTGCCATTTCCGCAATGTGCTCAGTACTCGAAGCAACCCTATTGTCTACCCCTATGTCATTTGTCACTACACTTGAAACCCAAGGTGTGAAGGGGGCACAAAGACTGAAAAGTCTCAAACAAAATATCGACCGTCCGATATCAGCGATACTGGTAGTCAACACAATTGCCAACACGGTAGGTGCATCACTTGTCGGTTCACAGGCTGCACAAGAATATAATAGTACAGGAGTAGGTATTGTATCGGCAATATTCACACTTCTTATTCTTATCTTTTCAGAAATTGTACCTAAAACAATTGGTTCATGCTATTGGAGAAAACTTGCTATTCCTGCATCAGGGGTAATAAGGACACTCATAGTCATAACCTTTCCACTCGTTTTTCTTATTGAGCGTTTAACTCACCTCATTTCTTCAGGTTCAAACCAAGTGTCAGTCAGCCGTGAAGAAGTATCGGCAATGGTTACAGTCGGCGCAGAGGAAGGTGTGTTACAAAAGAAAGAAAACAAAATGATCCAGCATCTTCTGAAACTGGACGAAATAACAGCACACCAAATAATGACCCCAAGTGTGGTTGTGGCAATGGCAGACAGCAGTATGACCCTACGGGATTTCTACAAGACAGAAGAATTCAACAAATATTCTCGCATCCCTATTTATGATGAAGACAATAGCGACTACATCACAGGATATGTTCTTCGCCAGACTATACTTGAGCGTCTTGCAGAAGACAAGTTCAACATACACTTGAAGGAGCTTGCCCGTCCGATATTGTCATTTCCGGAAGCGGAACCCGTTGCCAATATATGGGAAAAACTGCTTGAAAAGAAAGAGCACATTTCCATTATCATTGACGAGTACGGAAGTTTACGAGGAATTGTAACAATGGAAGATGTGATTGAGACAATGCTCGGATTTGAAATTGTAGATGAAAAGGATGAGGTGGTAGATATGCAAGAATATGCCAAAGCACAATGGAAGCGAATACAAAAAAAGCAACAAAAGTAAATACAGCAATCCTTTGATATAAATGGAACATCTGTCACTACGCCGTCACATAGCTCTTGAAATCGACCGTATTCTGCAGAATCGTCTTATAGAGCAACATCCATTGCGACAATTATTTTGGGAATGCACTTTAAGATGTAATTTAAATTGCCGCCATTGTGGAAGCGACTGCCATACTGGAAGCGAATGTGCAGATATGCCAATAACGGATTTTCTCCATGTGCTGGATGACATTGCATTATATCAAAATCCAAATGATACTTTCATCATAGTTACAGGAGGTGAACCCCTTCTACGTAAAGACCTCGAAGAATGCGGACGTGAATTTTACCGCCGAGGCTTCCCGTGGGGTATGGTGACCAATGGTCAGGCATTAACTCGTTCACGACTTGACTCATTAATCCAATCTGGACTACATTCATTGACAATCAGTCTGGACGGATTTGAAGCCGACCATAATTGGATGCGTGGAAATACTACCAGTTTCCATCGTGCAGCTGAGGCCATACGTATAGTAAACACAGAATCCGGACTCATAAACGATGTAGTGACTTGTGTAAATACACATAATTTTCCGACACTTCCCCAATTTAAGAACTACTTGATAGAACTTGGTGTCAAACGTTGGAGACTTTTTACTGTATTTCCGGCAGGACGTGCCAAAGAAGATGAAGAACTTCAATTAAGCCCCAGCCAACTTCATGGCCTCATGCAGTTTATAGCATCCTCACGCAAAGAGAAACTCATTGATGTAAGCTATGGATGCGAAAGCTTTCTGGGTAATTATGAAGGTGAAGTGCGTGACCATTTCTTTACATGTCAGGCAGGAGTTACTGTTGGCAGTATCCGTTGCAACGGTGACATTGGAGGCTGTCTGAGCATACGAAGCGATTATTCGCAAGGGAATATATATCATCACAAATTCATGGAAGTATGGAATAATCGGTTTAAACCATATCGTAATCATGAATGGAAGCATAACGGAGAATGTGCTAATTGTAGTTTTTTTCGTTATTGCCGTGGCAACGGAATGCATCTACGAAAAGAAGATGGACAAATTTCAATATGCAATTATAAGCGGATGTTCCCGGACTAAAAATAAAAAAGCATACAAGATTCAGACATTCTCTGGATACTTGTATGCCTTTATTGTATTGGTCTAACAATAACAATCCAAATAAAATTCTAACAATCTATTTTCTTACAAGTTCCAAAACAAGCACCTTTCTTGTAGTAGAATCAACTCTGAATATTTCAGAACTTCTCTCTCCTACAACCCATGCAATCTCATTGCCATCACAGATAACTTTCTGGATTTCCTTTTCAAATCTACTAAGCTTTATATCTGTCATGAAGTCACTCAACAATTTTGTACCATGTAGTCCAAACGGAGAAAAAGTGTCACCTTGATGAACCGTGCGTATAGTCAGAGGACCATGCATTTTATCAACGTCCAAATAGGCAAAACGTTTATCAGGATTAATCGAAAGATGCTCTTTATCTATAATCTTATAGTTAATAGTACCACATCCATCTATTAATATTGTACCCTCATGCGAAGCAAAACGGAATTTACGTTCAACTTCCACATCTTCTGTTTGGTTCGGAGCAATAATCATTTGTCCCCGGTCAATAAGCAAGCGCCATGTCTTTGCACTAAACATACGTCCTGGATTGCCTTTCATAGCCTTTATGACATCTTCCTCTTGAGAACGCGTAAATCCTAAGGGATTAAGAATTTCATGTATCACAGAACGAGGAGAAATACATTCTTCAACTTTCTTTATATCAATAAGACGAGTGTTCCCAACAGTTCTGAGACATCTTGAAATATCTTCATGTATCGCCTTATCATATACCTTACAAGCTTCATTTAAATGCTCTATGGCAAAAGCCATATTGGCAGAAGCAGAAAGGTTAATCGTACTAAGAATAGGCATCACATCAAGACGTATCTTGTTTCTACTGAAAATATCCAGTTTATTCGTACTGTCAGTTACATATTCTTGCCCCTTACGCTCAAGATAATCAAGAATCTCATTATGACTTATACATAACAACGGGCGAACCACCTTGCCATTACGCGGCGGAATACCACACATGCCATGAATTCCACTTCCCCGAACAAGATTCAACAGCAATGTCTCTACATTGTCATCACGATGATGTCCTACAGCCACAGCCTGTGCTCCAGTATCTTCCAATATATCCTTGAAATATGAATAGCGAAGTTCCCTTGCCGCCATTTCTATACTGATACTTCTTTCTTCTGCATACTGTACCGTATTAAATCCTTTGACATACAACTTTATTCCTAATTGTTTACACAAAAGCCTTACAAAATCTTCGTCTCTACGACTTTCCTTACCACGAAGATAAAAATTACAATGTATAGCTTCACATTCATATCCTATACTTTTCAAAACAAGCAGAAGGCACACAGAATCCGCTCCTCCACTTAATGCAACCAATACCTTGCCTGCCTGAATGTCAAGAAGCAAATTATCTCCGATAAATCCGCTTACACTTTCTTCAATATTCGTCAAGTTTCCCATGATAAATATATTTCTTTTAATATTAAATATACATTTTATCCTCCACACAAAATCCTCTGCACAAAAGTAAGACATTTGCGCAAAAAAGCAAGTGGTTTTAGTCTATTTTTTACTTACACACAACAAAAAACTATTTTAATAGCAAAAAAAGGCAAGAAAAATTTGTATTAACAATCAAAAGACACTACCTTTGCACTCGCAAAACAGGAACGGTGCCTTGGATGAGTGGCTTAGTCTACGGTCTGCAAAACCGTCTACGGCGGTTCGAATCCGCCAGGCACCTCACAGGAAAGCAGGAATAGCGTAATTGACAATCATGGTCAGTTGCGCTTTTTTCATTCAAAAAGGAGATTTTCAAATTATTCCTGAAATTTAAAATTATGATTATGAAGAAACTTATCAGAAACTCATTCGTAGCACTTGTTATCATTGCCTTGTCGTCATGTTCTGATGATGACAACAAGACATCTGTAGCAAATCGTATAACAACTCCCAATACGAGTGGATACAATAAACTTGTCAGCGTTGAGCGTGCCGGTAGTTTCCAAAACATGTATGCCTGGAAATTCGGATACAGAGGAAACAACCTTATACAGGCTACAAGTACACTGCAACATAGCAACGACATGCAATCGGAAGGAAACAAAGCCAATTATACCCTCTCCTATGGAGAAAAAAACGTTGGAATATCCACTAACAGCGTCCCGATGTCTGTCACACTAAACGAAGAGGCATTAGTATCAAAAGCTACAAGTGGAAATACGACATATAATTATTCCTATACAGGAGGTTATCTTACGTCTTGGAAAGTATTATATCAAAACAACGGTTTTGGAGGTAGTTCAACCAAAGGGGCTTCCGCAGAATTGTCAAGAACCGTAAACGGTAACATAACAGAAATAAAATACACTCCAAGTGCAGATGCTCTGGATGTATATGACATATATACATTTGAATATACCCCAGAGGACAATGTCAACGGTCTGTTACCGGAAGCAATATCCAACGTTATGGGATGTGAAGGCTTTGAATATATTTATTATGCAGGTCTGCTTGGCCGTAGCACACAAAATTTAATCAAAAGCATCACCATCAAACATAGCAAAAACGAGGAAGACACCATTTATGAGTTTTTCTATAATTTCGACAGCAATTGGAATGCTATAACTTGCAGTTACGGTAAAGGAAGCAATGCTGTAGTGGTCACATACAAATACCAATAAACAAGATTCATCTTTATACCCAAAGGGGAGGAGCCTATTTATGAGCTTCTCCCCTATTTTTGATTATTCCTATATAGCTTCTAAGTCGAAAGTAGAAATTCTCCATCCTCTTAAACACCGCATACGAATGAAACGGATAATACCCTAATTTCCTTTTCAATCCCCACCTGATTCTCCGCTTCTCTATTGTCCTTAAGTTCACGGCAATCCGCCTTTCAATTTCTTCACATTCCTCATCAGTGAACTTATTTCGATTCTGATAAAAGAACCAATATGCCCCTACAATATTCAACCATCTATGATTCTCATAGAAATCAAGCACATATTCAGCATCATGCAACTCTCCATTCTTTATTTCTTCTTCAAGCTGTCTCTTCATACTAAGATTGGCATCCATGTAATCGAATCTCAAAATAGAACATACGCTCGTCATTGAAGCAGAATGTTTGCGGTAATAATATTCCCCTTCACACATAACCACCTTTCTTGAATGCAGATAGTGCATCCTTGTAGTATTATCGTCACTGTACAGACGACAAGAAGTATCGTATGGATATGCCTTGTGAATGTCTGAACATATTATATACAGTCCATGCAGACTCCAGTCAAGGCTAAGACGAAAAGCCTCCTCTCCACTAAGAACAACCTTGTCCGTCTTATTCTTATACAATTCCACCTCTCCGCTATCTTCGTAATACTGCATCAGTCTAAATACTGCACAATCAGCACCCTCAACAGCACTGACAGACTCATAAGCTTTTTCAAGAGCATTACATGCCAGCCAATCATCACTATCCAACATTGTTATATATTTGCCATCAGCTACGCCAAGTCCAAGATTACGAGCCACAGCCTGCCCCATATTCCGTTCTGTTCGCAAAAGACAGATTCTGCTGTCTTTATTTGCATACTCCTCAAGAATTGCAAAAGACCCATCCGTTGAACAATCATCAATACAGACAATCTGGATATCTCTTAATGTCTGCATACAAAGAGAATCAAGACACCGACGCAAATATCTCTCTGCATTATATACTGCTGTCAAAACTGTAATCTTACTCATCCTCTCCTATCCTTCCTATTAAAAGTCAGTTTACTTCCCAACTTCTTTTTTAATTCACTAATCAAGTTCGTCTCACGTTGCAATACTCTGAAAGACAAAAATAATGAAGCCGACATCACCACTATGCCAACCAACCATCTAAACAGCACACTCATTTGCAATGCAGCATAAACTGCAATACCAAAAAGAATGAATTGTATGATATAAAACTTGACAGGAGCAAAATTAAATCTGAATCCATACTTCAGTCTATAAAAGACATGTATGATAACAAAATCAACAAACCCGCCAATTGACAAAGCCCATCCAGCTCCCACCAACCCGTACATACCGAATGCCATCGGAATAGCAATCGCAATAAATACATCATATATAAGCTCCGTAAACATATACATTTTAGAATCTCCTTTTGCCAGTGGAAGATATGCCACAGGAAGTGTCAAGGCCTTAAAAAACATAAAAAAAGATGCGCTGACAGCCATAGGAACCGACTCCATAAAATCATCGGAATAAAGGACAGCTATTATCAAAGGCATAGCTATAACAAAAAATATCAGACAGGGCACTATCAAAAGTACACATACCTCCATCTGCTGATTTACAGTATGGTTCATTCTATCCATATCATGCTCTGCAGCAGAAAGTCTGGGAAAATAATCAGCTTCAATAGCCACAAAGACAAGGGAGGCATAACTTACAGCCATTACATATCCTGTATTATACAAACCCACATCTGCAAGCTCACCAATACTTAATATCGAGGTGTTTATTATATAATCAGCTCCTTGTCCAAACATACCTGCAACAATGTATGCCACACCCAATTTGACCATAGGCACCCCCTTCAAGATATTGTTTATCGAACGAATCGAGGTATTCCACGGAACAACTTTGGTAGAATAATTGAGATGAACACAAAGCACCACAATATTCCCGGCAACAAGAGATAAAACAACCCCTTTTACCCCAAGAAAAAAATAGACAGGCGAACAAACAAGAAGGGTGGCAAATGCAGCAAAAACAGAAATTATAGCCACTTTCTTCAACTGCCTCATGCCCTTAAGTATGGCAATCTCTCCACCCGTCAATGCCATAGCTGCCGCAACAGGCGAAAGCAAACAGAAAGTAAAAGTATAGTCATAATTTTTAAATGTCCACAAACTAATCCAGGGAGAAAGAACACAACACACAAACACCCCCAAAAGCGCAGTCAACAAACTCCATGTACGCACTGTATTTACAAAATCAACAACCTCTTTTTCATCACCCGCATCAAAAAGCTCTGCCACATGACGCACAGCACTAAAAGATATGCCAAAATTAGTGGACTGATTGACCAGATTCATTACCTTGTTATATATACTTACCAGTGCGATGCCTGAAGGACCAAGAAGCATGGCGGCAATCTTATTGCGCACAATACTCATCAGCATTGTAATCCCTTGCACACCACCGAATAATCCGGTATACTTTATGACATGGTCATAAGTAGTGTCATTTTCCTGTCCTGTATATATGCCTTTGCTTTCCATTTCTACTTTAACAAACGCAAATTTACGCTCTTTATTTCAAACAAAGAAGAAAAAAGCTCATTGTCAAATGCATTAAATTCATATTTCAACTGATTTGTTTACCCTTATCAATAAAAATGCCTTACTTTGCATTACATATATAAAACCAGAATTCTAAAGAAAAAAATGAAAATAGTAATCCTTGACGGCTTCACAGTAAATCCGGGAGACCTTTCATGGTCTGCTCTCGAATCATTGGCTGATGTCGAAATATACGACCGTACAGCTGAAGATGAAATTGTACCGCGCTGCAAAGGGGCAGAAATAGTACTTACCAACAAAGTAGTGCTTGACTCTTCCGTACTCAATCAATTGCCACGTCTTATGTATATAGGTGTATTGGCAACTGGATATAATGTGGTAGACCTTGAAGTAGCCAGCCGACAAAGCATTGTGGTGACGAACATCCCGTCTTATAGTACCGACAGTGTCGCACAAATGGTATTTTCCCATCTGCTTAACATTGTAAACAAAACAGAACATTATGCTCAGGAGAACCGTAACGGACGATGGAGCAACAACCCAGACTTCTGCTATCTTGACCATACATTGTCTGAACTGGCAGGGAAACAAATGGGGATTGTCGGACTCGGCAATATCGGAATAGCAGTTTCTAAAATAGCACTGGCATTCAACATGAAAGTCGTTGCATACACATCCAAAAGCAACGAAGAATTGCCGGAAAACGTACGTAGTGTAACGATGGAAGAACTCTTCACAAGCAGTGACGTCATAAGCCTGCACTGTCCGCTTACGGAAAGTACCCGCCATCTTGTAGACGCATCACGTCTGCAATCAATGAAACCTTCAGCCATACTAATCAACACCGGCAGAGGTCCCCTTGTCTGCGACAAGGATATAGCTGACGCTCTTAAAAATCACACCATTGCTGCATATGCCGCAGATGTTCTCACCGAAGAACCTCCACAAGCAGATAATCCTTTGCTTTCTGCCTCCAATTGCTATCTGACTCCACACATAGCCTGGGCAACTCATGAAGCCAGACAGCGTCTTATAAATATATGTGTCGAAAATGTAAGAGCTTTCATCAAAGGAACTCCCCAGAATCAAGTCAACTGATTCATCTTTCCACATACAAAGAGCTTATCAATCTCTTATTCAGAGATTATCAAATAAGGGGCATGCCAATCGACATGCCCCTTACTTATTGTATTTGAATAAAATTCAGTACGAAAATTACTTGACAAGCACCTTCTTTGTCACAACCTTACCGTCAGTAAGAGTAACCTTCATTATATTAACACCCTTCTGAGGAGTATCAAGTACAGCACCGTTTATGCTAAAATACTGAGTATTGACGATATCATCAGCAGAAATGCCTTCAATTCCAACAGGAACTATAAATGTAATCACGACATCAACCACTACAGCCTTATTGTCATATACAAAGCCCCATTTAGCAGTGTAAGTTTCACCAGCCTTATGAGTGTCGTCAATACATCCAATGTAGTCGATAGAGCCAGAAGCCGGGTCTTGAATCTTTACACAAACCATGCCTTCACCACTACCCCACATTGCAGCATCTCCATTCACATCACGCCATCCATCAGTCGTATTCTGAACGAAATCATTTGTTGTCACGTTTACAATATACTGTTCAGCCTCGCTGATAGATTCTATTCCAAGAGCCTCAGTCACTGCATTCACGTCAAATTCAGCAGAAGTTCCACTATAAGCAGTCTCTGCATTTTCATCATGCTCTACAGTAACAGTCTTTACAATCTCAAACTCTTTGACAATCTGTTCAATGAATGTAATATTCGTATTGATTACCACTGTATCAGTTTCTGTAACGACAGCCCAAACAGCTGTATATGTAGTACCTACAGCTGGTTCATTTTCCAAATTGCCGGCATAAGTACAAATAGAGATATTATCTTCAGAAACAGTTGCATCAAACTTCACACAAACAGAAGCGTTGTCACCCCATTGTTCAAATGCACCGTCTACATTGCGCCATCCGTCATAAACAGTCATAGCATTTTCGATGTAAGTTCCGTCAGGATTTACACCACGTACATTAGCATCTGTAATGGCATCAACACCAAGCATCTCACAAATTTCAGCAAGATCAACAGTTGCAGTCTGATCTGCATATCCCAGTTTAGCTTCACGCTCTACATCGACATTGATTACATACATGTGAGTTTCTTCAGACTTAACCTCCTCTATAATCCACATGCCGTTCTCGTTGTCGGCAGCCTTGTCACCATAGCAAGTAGCACCAGACTCTGTACCGTCTGTAGCAATTACACCGTTCACACCTTTTATCGTATACAAGCCATCACCTATACAAGCAAATGTCCACGCAGCTTTATTATCAGCCGTTGTAGACAATGTCCACTTGTTTGTCCCTGCATAGCCAACATACTCACCGTCAGCATCAACAATATAATAAGCACCATTGCCAGCATCCTCAAACTTAAGCAAAGCAGCCTCAGCCTCCACAGTAACATTACCATCCTGAAGAGTCAGATAATTGCCGGAAGCATTTTGCTTGATAGTATATTCAGCATCTGCCTTAGGAGTTGTTGCAGGTGTTGAATTATAAACTTCAGTTGCTGCATTAAGAGCCTCAACAGCAGCTGCAAGTTCTTCTGCTGTAGCTTCAGCATTGTCTGCAACAGCCTGAGCAACAGCCACAGCAGCTGCATAAGTATCAAGAGCAGCAGTAGGTATCATAAAGATGCCATCTCCCACATTTTCCTTAACCTTAATCACTCTGTTTGCTGTTTCGATATCTGAAACAAGCTGTACACGAATCAAATCAGCATCGCTTACAGTCTCAATCTCCACCTTGTCGAAGAAAAGATGCTGACAAGCACCGGAACCAGAGTTAGGAGCACTGAATCCGAGAGACAATACACCTGTTGTCTGTTCTGCAAGAGTGAACTTAACAACTTCATTTGTCCATTCACCTACAGCATACACCTTGTTCGGAGCAAGATATTCAGTTCCGTCTTCTGCAATAAAACCAATAAGATTCTTCACAGTTGCAGAAGTTCCAGCCCCATTATAAACAGGAATAGTCAACACATAGTTTCCAGCAGGAAGAGTCGCCTTCTGTGTATACTGAGCAGATGCTCCCCACACACCAATCACACCAAGTGCATTACCAGCAGCTTCACCTTCCGGGTTAGTTGCAGGTGCATTGTATCCTACACCGCCTAACCAGCTGTCCGAACCATACGCAAAGAGACCGCCGGCGCGTGCATCACCATTCTCGCAAGCTATTGTCCAACCTTCCACTTCAAGCATACCGCTATAAGTTGTATTGTTGCTTGCCATATCTTTCTCGTAAGTACAGATTCCATTATCTACAGGAGTACCCTCTGCAAAATCAAGGTTAGAAGGAGTATGGAACTCAGCATAGTTGACATTCTTGAAAGCAAGCCAGCTGATATTATTACCTTCTTCTACATTGAAATTGATTGTGAGGTTGCCTTCAGCATCTGTTCTGCCGTTAGCCACAGCATTTACAAGATACATTTGTGCAGTTCCAGCTTCCACACCCTTTGTGACATCCACAGGTGTACCTTCTCCCACAGAAAGAGTGATTCCAGAAGGAGCATCTGTCACATTGTTCTTAACACGTACGCGCACCCATGCAGACACAGCATAAAGTTTGTCAGCTTCAAGCCCTGTCACGGTAGCCGTCTTTGTTGTTGCACCCAAAGAAGCGGCATCTCCAGTCCAATACTCGAAGAACGGCACTTTAAATTCAGAACCATCATTTTCACCTTCTACAGACCAAGTATTGATATAAAGATCGGTATCAAAATCTTTTGTACCCCACGCAGAAAGCAAGAAGTCATCATAGTCAACAGCTGCGTGCCACCCCTGAATAGAATAAGGGTTCACCACAGTCTCAGTGAGTTCTCCTGCTTCCCACTTCGACAAATATTCGTCTGCAGCTTCTTTGAATGTAGCATAAGCCTCAGCAGTATATACATTTGTAGAGTTCAAAAGTTCGTATCTTGCATCAATAGCAGCTTTCTGTTCTACACAAGTCTTTGCTGCAGTATTAGCTGTTTCCAGCAAAGCCACAGCTTCCTTATACGCCTCTTCATCCACCTCTATTGTTTCTGTCTCAGCAAGCGCATTTTCAATCATAGCCTTTGTTGCAGCATTGACATCAGCAGCCAGATATTCGGTAGCAGTAGCACGAAGCTCCTCTACTTTTGTAATGTATGCAGCATACTTGAGACTTGCCAAATCAGCATCCATACCATAATAAGTAAGCTGGAAATTATCCCAAATACACCAAAGCGTGTTATTTACCTCATTCTTCGCACCAACCTCAACTGTTCCGTCTTCTCCTACCTCTACAAATATCGGACTGGTGGTATAAAGTCCGTTAGTGAATGATACGGAAGCATCAGACATGCTGTTTTCTGCGCCTGACTTCAACGGGAATGTACACTTTTCCTCTCCGATAAAGAAATAAGGAAGATTGTCATCATCAGAACCATCCTGACGATAGAATCCCTGAGCAGTAAGAGAATATACACCTGCAGGCACAGTTATTGTCTGAGTCAGAGAGAATACCGAATGGTAAGATTCTGCACAGTTGTTCTCATTATTTCCTCCAGAAAGATTCTGGTTAGATGCAACCATCGTCCACGGTGCCTTAGACTCATTGCGACTAAAGTTTGCATCTCCGATAAGGAAAGTAGCATTGACCGGTACATCTGTAGTAGCATTGGCAAGAGCTGCAACACGCTCATCTCTTGTAACAAATTTGAAATATCCGTCAGCCGTCGTAGGAGCCTCCTCCACAAGCTGCAGGGCAGTACCAGACGTATTCCAAACCAAATAGTTTGTTACAGTTTTATCCTCTTCTCCTTCTTCTTCTCCGCTGACTACAAGATCTACAGAAAGCATGTATGCACCATCTTCAACAGGAGTCAAAGCCCAATCTGCAGTCTCAGAATCAATGTATCCGTTAGAACCGAGGAAGCCATTACCCAGTCCGGACGCAATGGTGTATGTCTCGTCATCATTGGCTGTAAGTGTAAACTCTATTCCGCGTTCAGAAACGGATGCAAGAGTTCCCCAACTGTTACCACCCTCCATAAAACGAGCAGCACCCACATTCTCGATGTAATATGCACCATTTGCAGGCTTATCGTCTGCAGAAGCACTTACACCATTCAACATTGCAGCCAGCAATGTTGATACAAAAAGTACTCTTCTTTTCATTTGTGATTAAAAATTTAGTTAGAAATAAGGTTTATTAATCCCTCTCTATATTAGTGTTAATAATTATTGGCAAATATAAATAAAGAGGTGACATCAAAGGCAAAAAAAAACGACAAAAAAAGTTAAATATTTTACAAATAACTCCTACTATACTTCACAAGCATTTATTTTACTAACAGCCTGTTACATATCTGATTCAAAACATTCTCCAGCCACAAGCAAATATCTTCCATGCCACTGCCAACAAGAAAGAAAAGCCAAACCGAAGAATCCTTTTGCTGCATGTCACAAGAATTTTTCGGCTTGGCTTATCAAGCACAATATCATACTTCCATATCATATTTACAGAAATACTTGTTATACTAAGAAGGCTATCAATCCAACAGATTTCAAACAACCGGTTATAATCCAGAATATCCGGAATAGGCTTAACCGACGACTCTTCTAAGAAATATTCGATGGTCTATACATTCAGGAAGTTCCTCCTCATAATGAGTAACCATAATCAATGTCTTGTTCCTGCGCCTGCAAAAAACTTCTATCACATCTTTCACCAATCTCCTGTTGTAGATGTCAAGCCCATGCAAAGGCTCATCAAGAATAAGTAATGAAGGATCCTTGACAAATGCACGTGCAAGCAACACAAGCCTTTGTTCTCCACTTGACAATTTCAAAAACGTAGTGTCACGATATTTCTTGATACCAAAAATATCCATCCAAAATTCACATATCCCCATTTGTTCCGGCTTAGGCCGCTTATACAACCCGACAGAATCGCTAAGTCCGGATGCCACAATCTCTACAGCCGGCAAGTCTTTCATATAAGCACGATGCATCTCCGGACTGATATACCCGATATGCTTCTTTATATCCCATATTGTCTCTCCGCTTCCACGACGCTGGCCGAAAAGCACAATATTGTTAGCATAGGCTTGCAAGTTGTCCGCACAGACAATGCTCAACAAAGTCGACTTACCAGCTCCGTTCTCACCGCTCAATGCCCACCTTTCACCATTCATCACAGTAAAATTCAAATTATTGAGTATGACATGTTCCCCATACTTTATACACACGTCTTTGAAATCAATCACCTGCTCTGTACCCTTTGCCATCTCATTACTGTCAGCCTCTGTATATGGCAAGTCCAAAATAGCTTTCGCCTTTACTTCACCAAGCACTTTCACAGGTGGTTCATCTTGTTGCATTCTATATTCCGACAAAGTTATTTTGGGATGCATGTCCATATCGCTTACCGGAATTACATGTGTCACAAAAGATGGAATATCATCAGTCTTTGACAAAACAAGAATCAAAGTTATTTCTGTCTCTTTCGTGAGCACAGCAAGAAGTTCATGGAGCTGCCGACGAGCATTCACATCAAGCCCAATAAAAGGATTGTCCATAATAAGCACACGAGGATTTGAAAGCAGGGTCTTTGTAATCTGGAACTTACGAAGTTCTCCACTGCTGAGCATCACTATATGCTTGTCTACAAGTCTGTCGAGACTGAACATATCATAAAGTTTCCTCTTCAAAGCCCTTCGCTCGTCCAGCAGAGCCATCCTCTCCGAATCGTCCAGCCCCACATCTGTAGCTACACTATGCTCCGCTATCCTAAAAGACTCTTCGAGGAGTTCACCGGCAAGCGGAATACCTTCCATATCATGCTGGTTCCATCGTTGCTGATAATAATATTGTCCGTCATTCGTACCGTAGCTGTCACGGAAAGTGACATATTTGATATTATCACTTACCATTTTCGACTGTCTTGGCGAAAAATCATAATTCACATGAGTGATGAGCAGTGGGTGCTTTTCTGTTATCATATCGACAAGCATACTCTTACCAGAGCCATTATTCCCTACAATGGCAATCTGCTCTCCCGACAATATTTCCAGATTGACGGGTTTCTTCATTCTATAAAGCGGGTGACGGGCAACTCCGTCTTTGATTTCTATTATCTTCTGCATAGCTGATTCTTTATTTTATCAATAAGGCAAATGAAAACTGCGAGAACAACAGCCATCATATACGGCATTAAATTCTTCCGCCCTGTATAAAACAAGCACAAAGTTATACAAAATCAATGGAATGCAGAAGACATTCACACGTTAGAAACAATTTTAATCTTCACTCTGTGACATTTTTAAGAATCAGTCCATATTTTTCTCAAACTTAAGAATCGATACTACAGACCATCGGTAGTGGAAATCAACGGGAATATCTGAACCAAGTTCACAAATAGCCGCTACAGGAGCAGGCAAATCTTCAAAGTTACATATCCTCTCCTTTTTCAAGACTTTGCATCCGCTAACATCCGGTCTCACACTATTTCCTTTCCAAACGGTGCAAGAGCAAGTTTGGCAAGCTTAAAATGCTGACGTGCAAAGGGCAATCCTATAATGGTAATTGCAAACAACAATCCAAAACCTATATGGGTCAGGAAAATCCATATACCTCCCACAATAAACCAAATTATATTCATCACAACAGACATACATCCGAAACTTGCAGGCAGACTCTTCACATCACTGCCGAACGGCCATAATGCCAACAGTCCAATCTTAAACGTCTGTATCCCAAATGGTATTCCGACAATTGTAAGCATCATCACCACACTTGCCGTAAAATATTCCATGGCTATTTCAAAACCTCCAAACACAACCCAAATGATATTTCCCAATGTTTTCATATTCTTCTTTATTACTATTATACATGAGTTCCTCAACTTCTTATTATTCAAAAGCCTTCTAAAAACAAAAAGCTGAAGTTTCAAAAAAACACGTTACATCCAAACAGTCCATGCAAGTGATACGATTCAAATTCCACTTAAATATACTGTTGAATTGCAAATATAACTATAAAAACAAAATTTTGTTCATTTCTCATCATATACATAACCTCCAAGCACAGTAAAAAACTGTAAACAGACTATATTTCTGTTTGCATATCCTCTTCACATCCGTACATAAAACAAATAAAATTCATAATTTACGCTCCTATATCAGATTAAAACAAATACACTCCTCGCCGTATCAGAAACAAGCATAAAACAGCTCTAATCGGCACAACCACAAATTAACAATTGCAACACTTATTTACAATTAGAAAAATTCAAAAAACACATCATTTACTATATAAAATGCTATAAATCAATTATATACATTTTTATTTCAAAATAAGCTGTTGTATAACAAAAAAGCACACATTCATCAAAAACAGTAAACTATTAAAAATCAATATATTAATTACTTTTACAAACAAAATACGTAGTGCCATATCCCTAATTCCGATTCTTGTTCTATCTTGAAGAGCAAACAGCAATTTATACACTTATTAACAAACATCTCAACAAGCCCTGTTTTATATCCCTAAAATACCGTTTTTTTATTTTCAGCGCACTGAAAAAAATTTTTCAGTGCGCTGTTTATTTTTTTTCAGTGCACTGCTTATTTTGAAACAGTGGCTTTTTTTGTTCATTTTCGCCCATTTTAAATATAAAATATGTAAAAACAAGCATTCTTATCGCAACACATTTTCACAAAGTCGGGTTCAAAAAATCAAAATTACCAAAATGCGCCCAAACCGATCAAAGTACGAATCGCTTGCAAAAACACCCGTTTTTTTGAATCCAAATTTTAACATTTCAGTACGGACAGAAAACGTATTTTGAAGGAAACAAAAGTCCCCCAAAAAAGGCTTCATTCAATATGGCATATCAACCGTTTTACAACCTGACATATTCCAACTCTAAATATTAATCAGTAAATAAATTATACATATATTATTCAAACACACACAAATTATCCGCAATAAAGCGATTAATTAAAATAAAAAATATATCTTTGCACGGTTTAATTGAACATCAAAGAACAAACTTTATGCTTTATGGGGAAAGATAAAATTTTATATTTAGGCATACTAATAACAGATTTATGCTTATTGGTTGCATCAGCAACACTTTTTTATTACATCTGCCAATATGCAAATCCGGAAATAATTGCCGGTATTGCATTCAAGTCGATACTAACCATTTTAGTATTCAGTTTTCTTATTATTTTCTCCTTCTACCCTCCGGTAGCTCAGGAACGCTTCTCAAAAACAGAAGACATAGTCAAACGAGTGCTTTTCACCAGCATTCTGTTTCTGCTCGTAACGTCTTTGGGCTTAACATTCATCCTGCCAAATGCAGAATATCCACGAAGCTTCCTCTTTACATACGTGGCAATCTTTGCTGTATTGTTGCTTATCGAGCGACTGAGCATAAAGAATTATTTCATTTCATTACGTTCAAACAACAATAACATAAAGCATATAGTGCTGGTAGGTAATACAGCCTCCATCTATAATCTTTATAAATTATTCAAGAATCCGGTATTCGGTTATAACATTCAAGGCATCTTCTTCAATGAGCCTTCAATGCACAAAGAACTCAACGAGAACAAGACCGGAACCACAACCGATTTATATAGCTGGCTGAAGAAGCATCCGGAAACGAACGAGATATATGCTTTCATGCCTAAGAAAGAGCAGGATCAGATAAACATGCTCAGCAAATTCTGCGACAACAATCTGATAAGGTTCTATTATGTACCGGCAATAGACGTGTTCCAGAGAAACATGACGGTAAGATTCATCAACAACACTCCCGTCATAGCACGAAGAGAAGAGCCCCTTGCCAATCCGTATAACAAATTCGCCAAAAGGGCATTCGACATTATCGTGTCTTCATTGTTCCTTACTTTGGTCTATCCTTTTGTCTTCATATTTGTAGCAATAATGATTAAGATAAAATCGCCAGGACCGATATATTTCAAACAAAAGAGGACAGGACTCGACGGAAAAATATTTAATTGCATCAAATTCCGTTCGATGAAAGTAAATGATGACTCGGACAAAGTACAGGCAACCAAAGATGATCCGAGAAAATATCCTTTCGGGGATTTCATGAGAAAAACAAACATAGACGAACTTCCTCAGTTCATCAACGTTTGGAAAGGCGACATGTCGCTGGTCGGACCTCGTCCGCACATGTTGAAACATACAGAAGAATATTCCCGACTAATCAACAGATTTATGGTACGCCACCTTGCCAAACCAGGTATAACAGGACTGGCTCAGGTATCAGGATTCAGAGGTGAGACCAAATACATAGATCAGATGGAAGGGCGAGTGCTGAAAGATATCGAATATATCGAAAACTGGACATTCCTTCTCGATTTGAAAATAATGATAAAGACTGTCACCAATATGTTTGCAGGAGAAAAGAACGCATATTGATAGAAATGTCGGACCAATCCATAAAAGACAATGGGGTTCTAAAGTAATTTACGAGCAGCGGACGACAACCAAGTCTGAAGCCAATCTCAACAATCACTTTAGAACCTTATTTTATGTTCTCTCGCCTATATGCCCGTAACTATTTTATAAAAAAGACCTATCCATTCGCCATAAATAATTATCTTTGCAGAAAATAACAAAGACAAAATAATAAAGATTTTATGGGATTCTTATCTAATATCTTCAAGAAAAAAGAAACAGAGAATGTAGGAGGCATGGAAGACTTCATGACATTGATCCGAGTGTATTTCCAAAGCGTATTGGCATCCAACCTCGGGATATCCAACATTGCAGCACTTCCTGACATGGCGGCATTCAAGCGTTCACTTCATGTGGCAACCGTAAACAACAAGCTCGGAATAGGAGAAAAAAAGGTCTGCAGCAAAATGCTCAAAGACATATATGGTATAAGCGACAACTTTTTCAAAGAAATAGATACAAGTATCAAAAAGGGATGCCGGACCCAAAACGAGGTAAGAAACTATCTCTATATGTTTCAGGGATACACACAGGAACTGATGATGCTCATGGGCAGCCTCATGAAATGGAAATTCAGGATACCCGGATTTCTCAAGAAAGCTATGAGGCAAATGACAGACAAAACCGTGCACGATATTTTCACTAAGGACATTTGGACAGACGACGGGGTACGAAAAGCTGTATTTTCAGTAAGACGATACCAGCAGTTGCTTGGCTTCTCTGAGGAATGGACGGCAGAGTTTGTTTACAACATCATCATTCTTGCCAAAAAAGAACCAAAGCCTTCAGATGAAGATATCAAGAAAGCAGAAAACAAAGTCAAAAAATAAGTTCTGCCCCAAACATTTCAACGCAAAATATTGGTAAAGTCATTAGCTTTACATAAATTTGCATAAAAATGGATATAGTACCGAATCATGACCGATGAAGAAAGACAAATATTGAAGAACTTCGATGCCCATGTCCGACAACTGATAGCACAATACAAAGTGTTACAGAAAGAGAACAATGACCTTTATATCGAACTTGAGAGCAAAGAGCAGGAGATTGAAAGGCTACAGGCAAAAATCGGGAAATGCAAAAGCGACTATTCCAATCTGAAATTGGCCAAAATGATTGAAATCAGCGACAGCGACATGAAGGACGCCAAGCAGAGAATCACACGGCTCGTGCGCGAGGTGAACAAGTGCATTGCCCTATTGAGTACAGAGCAACAAAGCGCGGAATAATGTACAAAAAGGGCCGGCAAAAGGAGTATGGACAGAAAACTGAATATAAACGTCACAATAGAAGGTATACAACTGCCTCTCACCGTTGCGAATGTAGAAGAAGAGAAGGTTTATCGCGATGCATCATCGCTGATACAGAACCGCCTCAAAATACTTAGAGACACATATCCGACATTGCCTAATGACAAGTATTATTATGCAATGGCGATGCTTAATACAGCCGTAGACGCTGTTAGAGCATCCAAACGTACAGATTCAGCCCCATTTATGGAAACAATAAAGGATCTGGAAGCAGAAATGGATGATATTCTAAGATAAACGCAGGAAAACATTGTGTATACACAGTGAAAGACTTATAGTCTTGTATTATACGGAGCAAATCCCCTGTTATATATTCTACAATTCTTGTAACACAACGAATCTGTCATTGCAATAGGAAATACACCTTAATTATATCGGTACGGGAAAAGTGCCGTTAAAACGAGAACAATCATTTGCACAGTTTCAGAATGCAATCAAAACAATTGCTTCTGTTATTGTGCTTTTTCATTAACTACAAAAACAAGCAAAAATGGAAGCTTATATCATCATCGCATCTATTATCAGCCTATTGATTGGCGGAGGTGCAGGTTTTGCTCTGTTCAGATACGTCATCAAGCAGAAGTATAACCAGTCCATTAAGGAAGCAGAAACAGAAGCAGAGACTATCAAGAAGAACAAGCTTCTTGAAGTGAAAGAGAAATTCCTCAACAAGAAAGCAGAACTTGAAAAGGAAGTCGCTTCACGCAACCAAAAACTACAACAGGCAGAGAACAAGCTTAAGCAACGTGAGATTTCTCTCAACCAACGTCATGAGGACTTACAGCGCAAAAAAGCAGAAAACGACAATCTGAAGGAGACATTAGAAGCACAGATTGCACAAGTAGAAAAGAAGAAAGAAGAATTGAGCCATATACATGAACAAGAACGGGAAAAGCTTGAGGCTCTTAGCGGACTGTCAGCAGAGGAAGCAAAAGAGAGACTTGTGGAAAGTTTGAAGGATGAAGCAAAGACACAGGCTCAGCAATATATCAACGAAATTGTTGACGATGCAAAAATGACAGCCAATAAAGAGGCTAAAAGAATTGTAATACAAAGCATACAAAGAGTGGCTACAGAAACAGCCATAGAAAACTCTGTCACTGTATTCCATATTGATTCTGACGAAATCAAAGGACGTGTGATCGGACGTGAAGGACGTAACATACGTGCTCTTGAAGCTGCTACAGGGGTGGAAATTGTTGTGGATGACACTCCGGAAGCGATTGTTATATCTGCATTCGACCCTGTACGCCGTGAAATATGTCGTCTGGCATTACATCAGCTTGTGGCTGACGGACGCATACATCCGGCTCGTATAGAAGAAGTGGTGGCAAAAGTGAAAAAGCAGGTAGAAGAGGAAATTATAGAAACAGGAAAACGTACAACTATTGACCTCGGTATACATGGCATGCACCCGGAACTGATACGTATAATAGGAAAAATGAAGTATCGTTCTTCTTATGGACAGAACCTTTTACAGCATGCAAGAGAAACAGCTAATCTGTGTGCCGTAATGGCATCGGAACTCGGTTTGAACCCGAAGAAAGCTCGCCGTGCAGGTCTTTTGCACGATATAGGAAAAGTGCCTGACGAGGAACCGGAAATCCCACATGCTCTGTATGGCGCGAAGATTGCAGAGAAGTTTAAGGAAAAAGCAGATATATGCAATGCAATCGGAGCTCATCATGACGAAATGGAAATGAACACGCTGCTTGCGCCTATAGTTCAAGTATGTGATGCCATATCAGGTGCTCGTCCGGGAGCAAGACGCGAAATTGTAGAAGCATATATAAAACGTCTGAATGATCTTGAACAGCTTGCCATGAGCTATCCGGGAGTAACCAAAACATACGCAATACAGGCGGGACGCGAATTACGTGTCATTGTAGGTGCAGATAAGATCAGCGATAAAGAGACGGAAAGCCTCAGTACGGAAATAGCAAAGAAGATTCAGGATGAAATGACTTATCCAGGACAGGTAAAAATCACAGTCATCAGAGAGACTCGTGCAGTAAGCTTCGCTAAATAATAATACAGAAATATAAATTCATATACAGGAAGAAACTGCCAAACTTATATGTTGGCAGTTTCTTTTTATACAACAGTTATATGACAAACTGTTCCTCTTTCTATTACTATAACAAAAACATTTCAGCCAATGAAAAGATGGATTTACATTTCACTGATGCTATTGTCTACTAAGGACCTATCGGCACAGATATCACGACTTGGGGACAATCTAACTTATTCGGCAGAAATGTCCGGCACCGTAAGTAACGGAGAATATGCACCTTTCTGGTTGACAAGCAATCAATACGGAATTTCGTCTATTGAAAGGCACTCCGGCTACATAAGAGGAGGAATATTTCGCAATATAGAATCAGACTCCTTAAGAAAATGGAAGATCGGATTTGGAACAGATATAATTGTACCTGTGAACTATACTTCTCATTTCGTAGTGCATCAGCTCTATACCGACATAAGCTATAAAAAAGCCCAACTGAGTATAGGTGCAAAAGAACAGCCAATGGAACTTAAGAACAATAACCTCAGTTCCGGTTCTCAGACTTTGGGTATCAACGCACGACCAATCCCACAGATACGGATAGCACTTCCTGAGTACTGGGATATTCCATTCACACATGGATGGGTGAAATTGAAAGGACACATCGCATACGGAATGATGACAGATGACAACTGGCAGCATAAATTCACAAACAGAGCATCAAGGTATACCGACAATGTGCTTTATCATAGCAAAGCGGGGTATCTACGCATAGGAAAAGAGGAAAAAAGCCCGTTCTCTTTGGAACTTGGTTTGGAAATGGCAACTCAATTCGGGGGAACCACATACCAGCCCAACGGTGACGGAACAATAACAGCCACAAAAAATGCAAGTAATCTGAAAGCTTTTTGGAATGCATTCATCCCAAACGGTTCAGGAGATCCTTACGAACAACAGTTTCAGTTTACAAATGTAGAAGGCAATCATCTCGGCAGCTGGGTAATGCGGGCAAGCTATGAACAAAATCTATGGAAGGCGAGCATTTATGCAGACCATTTTTTTGAAGATCATTCAAGTATGTTCATGCTTGATTATGACGGGTACGGAAACGGTGCAGACTGGAATACACGCAAAGAGAACAAATATCTGCTTTATGACTTGAAGGATATTATGCTGGGGGCTGAATTTAATTTCAAACAAGGCAGATGGATCAGAGACGTGGTAATGGAATATTTGTATACAAAGTATCAAAGCGGTCCCATATACCATGACCATAATCCCAGCACATCAGATCATATAGGAGGCAATGACAATTATTACAATCACTCTATATTTCCTGGATGGCAGCATTGGGGACAGGTGATGGGTAACCCTCTCTATATATCTCCCATATACAATACAGACGGTACCATACAGGTAAAAGACAACAGGTTTAAGGCATTTCATTTGGGAATAGCCGGAAAACCAACTCCCAATATTTGCTACAGAGTATTAGTCACATGGAGAGAGGGACTGGGAACTTACAATATTCCGTATACCGAACACAAGGAACAGACAAGTGTACTGGCAGAAGCAGCATATCAGTTTCATTCAAAGCATCTTAAGGGATGGAGTACAGGAGTTGCCATAGGACTTGACTTCGGAGATATTGTAGGTGACAATCAAGGTGTATGTATTAAAATAGCGAAAAAAGGAATCATAGGCAAATGAAAAAAAAGTCATTATACATATTGTCCATATTTATTACCGGTATGATATTCATATCATGCGAAATTGAGACATCTGGCAATGGAAAACTTGACGGATATTGGAAATTGTGCAGCATTGATACATTGTCTACAGGAAATAGATCTGATCTCACAGAAAAGAGCATTTTTTGGGCTGTACAGTCAGATATTCTGTCGGCACAAGACAACGAAAAGTCACTCAGCACCAAATATCTTTTTCGATTCACACACACAACAGACTCTCTCATATTGTATAACCCACAGTTATATGACAAGGCTGAGGGAAATAAAGAAATTACAGATACGGAGATTATTAAACATTTAGGAATCAACAAGCTAACCAATAGGTTCCATATAGAAAAGCTCTCAGGCAAAAACATGGATTTATCGGATGAAAATCTGAAATTGCACTTCGTCAGATTCTGATTGTACAAAGAGAAAAAATCAAAACGAAACTTATAAAAGAATTATATGTATCCCCAAGATAAACAATAATTACATTTAACAAATTCAGACACAAAAAAGACTATATCTACACACTATTTTCAAAATAACAACGTTTTTAAAACAAAAAGAATCAAAGGAATGGATTATAATATAATACTCATATCACTATTTGTCGCCATGTGCTTTACTGGCATAATGATACCCGTCATCATTCAAATATGCCAGAAGTTCAGTCTATATGATGTTCCTAACACAAGAAAAGTACACAGTCAGGCAATACCCCGTTTGGGAGGAATCGCTTTTTTGCCGGGAATGGTTTTAGGAATGGCTGTATCTCTTATTGCCATGTACGGTGGAATCGGTGGTACTTACACATTCACGACATCATCGTTTATAATAATAGCAGGAGCGATCATTATTTATATGATAGGTATCATCGATGATATAAAAGGAATGGAGGCTTCACACAAATTCATCATACAGTTTATTGCAGCAATATTATTCCCGCTATGCAAACTCAGGATAGACAACTTGCATGGATTATTCGGTGTATATGACATTCCAATATACATAAGTTATATTCTTACCGTTTTTGTCATACTGCTTATCGTCAACTCCATAAATCTGATAGACGGTATAGACGGACTGGCATCCGGATTGTCAATATTGATACTGACAGCTTTCATCTGCTTGTTTTCTCATCTGAACGCAATGATGTTCTGCATCTTGGCAGCAGGGCTGCTGGGTACAATACTGGTCTTTTTTGTATTCAATTTTTTCGGCAAAATTGGCAAATACAAAATATTTATGGGTGATGCAGGAAGTCTCCTGATAGGATATGTCATTGCATATCTGGCTATAAAATATCAAATGGACAATACAGACACATTTGTCTATCGGGAAGATTCCATGTTAGCGTCATATACATTGGTTATTATACCTACATTTGACTTAATCAGAGTGGCACTGTCCCGAATCAAAGAAGGAAAAGCCATGTTTCAGGCTGATAAGAGACACATACATCACAGAATCATGAATATGGGATTTACCATGCACCAGACTTTATTCATCATTCTAGGATTATTTCTGTTCTTCTGCGTGCTGAATTTCGTACTGCACCTTCTTAATATAGGTTTCACATATATATTTATAGCAGATATCTTAATCTTCTATTTGCTGAATCTTTATATATACCATAATCGAAAAAAATAAAAATTAGACAGATATGAATGAAGAATTGGTCTCTATTATAATGCCAACTTACAATGCAAGCAAGTATGTGGCTTGCAGTATTGACAGTATTTTGAACCAAACATATAAAAATATAGAACTGCTGATTACAGACGATTGTTCAACAGACGGGACTCAAGATATCTTAAAGGAGTATGCCCTGAAGGATGCAAGAATCAAGGTGTTCTTGCAGAAAACCAATATGGGTTCAGGATATGCACGTAACAATTCTATAAAAGAATCCAAAGGACGATATATTGCATTTTGTGACAGTGATGACCGTTGGTTTCCTGAAAAACTGGAAAAACAGATTTCTTTCATGAAAAAGAAAAATTGCTGTTTTTCTTTTTCATCGTATATAGTTTGTAATGAACAAGGAGTTAACAAAGGAATTGTCATCGCTCCATCAGAAGTATCATTAAAAGATACAATGAAGGATGATAAAATAGGTTTTCTAACAGCTATATACGATACGGAAAGATGTGGAAAACTTTATATGCCGACGCTACGTAAACGTCAAGACTGGGCATACGTGCTTATGATTCTTCAGAAATGTCACAAAGCATATTCTCTGAAGGAACCATTGGCATATTACCGCGTCAGATCGAACTCCATATCAGCAAATAAATTCTCACTCGTAAAATACAACGCAAAGGTGTATAATACAGTTTTTGGATTCTCCAAAATGCATTCTTATTGCTATCTGTTCCTTCATTTCATACCCAACTATACCATAAAAAAAATAAGGAATCAGATCAACAATGTAAAACATAGAAATATATACAAAAGAAAATAAAAAGTAAAAGTCTGCTTACTATTTTATGACAGTCAGTTGCCTTTACAAGTTATCACAATAGGTTATAAATAGTCGCCCCTTAAAATACTATCAATTATTGATTGGCAATAAGATATCTTTTAAGGGGCGACAACTATTCAACATTTCATCTGAACGCAGATGTGTGGGATACAGAACATAATTTTCTTTAGAAGACATTTTGGTAAAAGTTCAGACACATTCTAATAATACTTATCCAAAATATATTGAAGAGCCTGACAATTGCATTTATAGTAAAAAGTTTGTTTAAGACTTATGCTCCTTTTCAATTTTGAAGTCGAAACATGCTCACTATCAAAAATTACAATTGAAGGAGCATAAATCACTTTTAAAGAATGCTTTCTACATTCCTCAGCAAGATACAGTTCTTCTCCATAAAGAAAAACAGGATAATCAATCAATCCACATTTACTAAAATATTCTTTTGTCAATAATATAAAAGAACCATGTCCTGCATATATTTCCATTGAAGGATAAGATTTGCGCAAACGTTTTCGTTTATAGAGTGTTTTGTTGTAAATATAATCTAATATTGGACAGCTAAATTTTAACAACAACAATTGTAATGTTCTCTTAGAATAGCGATAAAGCCTTGCCGGATTTTTATCACGCTTTTCCTGAGCAGACAACAAGGAAGGAGCAATCCATCCGATACCCTTTCCCCAATTTGCTGTTGCTATTTTTATCAAAACATCCTGCGACAATACCAAATCAACATTTGTGACAGCAATATAATCGTATTTGCTTAAATCCACTTCTTTTAACGCTCGTTGAGCACCACCAAAATATCCCAGATTTTCATGATAAGGAAAAACATGGCATTTAATATTACAAAAACAAGTTTCATAACACGAAATATTTTCATTATCTTTCTCCGTATTATCAATAATAAAAACATCAACAGCCAATAAATCCTTCGCATAATATGCTGATACTTCTATTGATTCCAAATACTTTTTTAACTCAGGATAGGAGTTATATGTAATACAAAAGATTGCAAAATTCTTCATAACAAAATCGTAATATTCTACAAAAATAGCACAAAACCTAACGTTCTCAAAAAATATTACTACTTTTGTAATCTCAAAAAAAAATCATCATGTATGCAGGTATAGTTTTATATAATTCAAACATAGAGATTGTAAAAAATAATATCAAATCAATACAAAGTACAGGTTTAATCGATAAAATTATCCTTGTTGATAATGGTTCTTGTAATATAAATGAGGTCAAACAATTATATTGTGAAGAAAAATTTGTTATACTTATAGAGAATACAGAAAACCAAGGAATTGCTACAGCCCTAAATCAAATGTGTGAAGTTGCATTCAAAGATTCACAAAGCAAATTAATCACACTGGACGATGATTCAATTATTCCCTCAGAACTGATTAAAGCCTATAAAGAATATCCTATATGCTCAGATACAGGAATAATAACTTGCAGAATAGAAGACAGGAATTATGGAAGGATGCACACACAAAAATCAGAAGGTATTGAGGAAATAGATTTTTGTATATCTTCTGGCTCACTTCTCAATCTAAACGCATGGAAAGCAATAGGAGGTTTTTGCGAATCTCTATTTATCGACGGAGTTGATTTTGACATCTGCATACGTTTAAGGAAAGCAGGATACACAATCAAAAGACTAAATTATGTTTGTCTGAATCATGAAATAGGACACGGGAAAAAAGTCCGTATCTTAGGGCATGATGCATTTGTTCTCAACCATTCAAAAATCAGACTATATTACATAACAAGAAACTATTTATATCTCGGTATAAAACATCATCAATTCATACATTGGGGGGGAGAAGTATGCAAAAGATTTCTGTTAGTTGCATTATATGAAAAAGACAGATTATGCAAACTGACTTACATGATAAAAGGCATTTATCATGGACTCACAAACAATTTAGGAAAATACCATTAATTTGCTCTTTACTTTTGCGACTATTCCCAATTTATAAAACCTATACTCTAAAAACATTGCATAAATAACAAATACGATGCCACAAACAACAAGTTTTATAATAGAGTCAACTAAAAATTCATTTGCTAATAAACTTATCAAGACATAAGGAAAAGACACGAAAACAGAATTCATCAGCATTTTTAAAGGAAAAGAAATATTCAGATATTTTTTTACCCAAAATGACGATATTGACAATACTGTCAATTCAGCAAGCATCCACACTATAACAGAACCTGTACTCTGAAATGCCCTGACAAACAACAATGAAGAAAGCAAACAAAGAACAACTCCTGCTATTGCCGCATAAACAATCTCCTTATCCTTACGAAGAGGTATCAATAATTGTAGTATGAATATTTGCTCTGTTCCTACAATCAACAGCATAAACATAGCAATACGCATAGGTACAATGGCACCTTCAAAACCTTCTCCAGCAAAAATATGAACTACATCGGCTGCAAAAAACTCTATATAGACTATTACCGGTAGAGCAAAAAAGAATAACAATTTAAATGTTTTTCTAACAAGTTCATTTATTGCATCAAACTTTCTTTCTTCCACTAAAATGCTTATACGAGGAATCATAACTCCTGTAAGAGTTGAGAACAATGCTATAATAACTTTATATAACCGGACAGATGTTGTAAAATAGGCAACCTGCCTATCATCTCCACTCAAGAATCGTAAGATAGGCACATTCAACTGCGTATATACAGCACTAAAGAATGCAAACAATCCCAACAAGAAGAAAGGCTTTGCATAACATTTTAAAGAGATATTTTTAAACTGCAACTCAGTATATTTCCTTTTATATGTCCAATTGCATACAGCATTTAACAGATATACAGATACCCACAAAACATAATACAATATATAGTCTGTTTGCTTATGAATAAATATAAAAACCGAAAATATAAACAAACATCTTATTATTACAGCACGCAAAGTGATATATTTAAAATTCTCCATGCCCTTAAAAAACCATTCAATCCAGAACAGATTAGCAACAATCTTAAGCCCACCAATAAATAACAAAGTTTTACGTTCTGCAAAAAAAGAAAAACACAGCATCAATACTCCAAGCAACAACAATATTATTACTGTCGTCACCACGTTAAGAAAAAAGAGGTTTGAAAATGTTTGCCTTAAAGCAACGGGACAATCTCTATTTTTTGCAATTTCTCTTATTCCAAAAGTTGTAAGTCCCATCATTGAACATAATATACAAAAGTCTATAATATATTCTACCGTATCAATAGAACCTATATAAGCAGGTCCCAAAACACGAGATATATAAGGAAACACAAATAACGGTACAAGATAAGTACTAAACGTTAGAAGAGCACTGTATACAAGATTTTTCTTTATTTGTCCCATTAGGAATTCTCCTTTCTAAATTTTAACGAAACGACACAAAGTAACAACAAAGATAAAATAGGTATTTCCAAGGCTGCCAAATGAAAGAAATAAAATTCAAACCACCCCATCGCCAATAAAGCACATTCATAAAAGTATATTATATAAATAAAAATATTACTATATTTTATTACAAATATCTTTATCATATACATTAAAGAACTCAAGAACAAAGTATATACAACAAACTGAATACAATTAGAATATATATATAACGTTCCAAAAAAAGTTCTTACATTGGTCTGGCGATGACATGTATAAAAGAATACAGGGTTTACAGGAGAAAGAATCTCATCATCCCCATTCAACTGATTATATATATTGACCAAAGGAGAAATAATGTATTCAAAACCATTTTCATCAGGAAAACCATGTTTCATATCTTCACTAAGTCCCAATATTCCACTTGTAAAATAATGAGCAAAAATTTCAAATACAAATTCAACTAACTGATCCGTCACCTCCCCTTCACCTTTTCCCAAAAGCGGTAATGCCATATATGAAATAAAGAACAAAGACACCCCACCAAATAAAGTTGTAAGAATTAATTTCAAACTAAATTTTGTCTTTCCTGAATACAGACGAAGAGACAAACTGGCAACAACAGCAATTACTATAGTACCTTTTACCTGATTTATAAAATTAATGCCAAGTAATATTAATATGAAAAACCAAAGCCACCATCGATGTTTATTCACAAAATAAATACATAACATCAATATGGGAATTGACAATTGACGTATATGCGCCCATAGTCCATGTCCACTAAAATCATCTGCAAAATCATCAGAGCCAACGAAACCAGTAGAAGAGGCTAAGGTTTGCCGAAAACGAAATATCATCAATACACATATCACTATTGCTATAAAAACAATAGCTTTAGGAAAAGAAGTTGTAGAAATATCACTTTTCTTTATTCTTGAATATTTTGTCAATATCCCTCCTAAAACATAACTAGGTACAGCAAAGAGAGGCAAACCTACAAGCCAAATAAGTATACTTTGATAACAAAAATCAACAAAAGCGAAATTTCCTGCAACACAAATAGTTATAAGTAGAACAACTGTATAAGGCAACATCAAGAAAGTTAAAGGAGTATACCATGTATTCCAAATTTTCAATTCAAAATACAGTAAAACCAACACTTCTATCAAAAATGCAGAAAGAATAACAGTGTTCAAAAAGAAGTCCATTATACAATTTTATAAAAAACTTAATTACAAAGTGTCATGCCTGCAAATGTAATACAAAACCTCAAGTTCATAATCATGCAGAAGGCAATACCATCAACTTCTCTTTCACAATAATCCATGCAGACGTTCCAAATAGAGATAAAAACACCAAAGCTAAAGCTAAAGCAAATTTCTTTGGCGAAGAAGCCTTTATAGGCGACATTGCAGGTTGTATAACCACCATTATAGGTTTCTTTTCTTGCAATTTTGCATTCGCAGCCTCCAATTGCTGTGATACTTGTGTATATACAGAATAAGCCAATTGCATTTCGTTCTCCAAATCCATTTGCTTTGCTTTCACAGCAGCAAGAAAAGGATTCTGATGTGAATCAGTATAAGAAGTATATTCAACCTGTAGTTTCTGATATTTTTCCTTAGATTCTTTATACAGATTCTCAAGATATATGACATTTTCACGCTCTTTTGCTGTATGATATTTATCCACATACAACTGCAATTTATCGGCAACAGTTTGCGCAACTGTTGCCGCAATCAAAGGATCCTGCATAGTTGCACTTACAGTAATAAGACTTGTTGTTTTATCCAAATTAACATCCAACATTGAAGAAAAACTCTCCAGAAGTAAAATTTGCTCACGGGTAAGATGTTCAGAATTTACTTCATATATACTTATATCATTGACAGAATCATCATTTCCCTTAAATAATTTTTTCATCAATATGAAAGGCATACTCCACCAGGGAGATTTTTGGCAACGAGTCAAATAATCATACATATCAGTATTTATTTCTCCATCTTTACTTTCAACATGCAAACTTAACATATCAATTAGAAAAGGAGTTGAAGAAACGATTGCCGGATACAAATCCGGATAAATAGCTTCATTTCCAGACAATCCACCTAAATCCACTCCTGCCATTTGTGCTAACGAACCCAAACTTCCAGCCAACCCAGACTCTCCTACAGATAATTCTGGAGCAACAACAACTTCAGACGTGTACTCTTTTGGAATACTAAAAGCAATTACAATAGCCAGGACAAAAGCAATAATACAATTTTTTATAATCAATTTGCGAGACCTCCATAGAAGAAAAAACAAACTTACAATATCCATATTCTACAAAATATATTTTACTTCAAAATATTAGCAACAGTAATAATCATTGTGGCTACAGATGTAGCAGAAGTACCGATACTCATAACCTCAGCAGTAGACATCTTATTCTTATTTTGCTTTGATGGCACCACAATTTCACATCCTGGCTGTATAGCCTTGCTTGAATGGTGGCTTATAAGCTCTACTGAACCATTCATGTAAACTGCATATACACGATTCTTACGGGCACGGTCTCCATATCCACCAGCACGTTTGATATAATAGTTGAGCGATTCTCCTTCCTTATAATTCATGGATATAGGATACATGACATCACCACTAATCTTCACAGTATTTGTATATTGCGGAACAATGAGCTTGTCACCTTCACGCAACGTAATATCATCTATTCCTCCCGGCTCTTCTATAGCCTTGTCAAGATTAATGGCAACAGGGTATGTATTGCCAAGATCAAGCTTCATATTCAACAAAGTATCTGCACGATTAAAATCAAAATCCTTTTCACTGCTCATACTCTCCTCATATAATGCGATCTGTGATGTACGTAAAGTATTCTCACGCTGCAGACGTTCTTCTTCTGTCATCCGACGCTCCAAACGTGCACCTTTGGAATATGCCACAGCCGACAATCCCCCTGCAGCATTTACAAGATCGCTCAAATGGAAGTTCTTGCTTGACATAGCGTATTCTCCTGTAAAATTGACAGCTCCTTCCACCGACACATTTTGTTGTTCCATATATGCAGGACTTTTACGTACCACCACTTCATCAAAAGGTTTCAATATAAATCCCGGCTCTCCATCAATGACAAATCCGTCTTTAAGTCCGAAAGAAAATGTTTCAATCAAAGATTTTGATTCTTCTTTTGCCTTAGCGTCAATAATACGTCTATATACATCAACTTTCACTACCGAAGCCGCATTAGTAAGACCACCAGCCTGCAAAACAATATCTTCAAGCGACGTATTATCAGCAAACATATAAGTTCCAGGATAATTCACTTCTCCTCCAACCTTTACAGTCTGCTCCCCTTGCATATCCAGCTTACTCGGCACAAAAAGCACATCATCCTTACGAAGAGGTATATCAGCTACAGTCCCATTCATAAGTCCCTGCAAATCGACAGGAAGCACTTCAAGTGTCAAATCCGGTTTACGACGATGCATCACAGCACGAGCAACAAAAGCATCCTCTCTTAACCCTTCAGCAGCATTTACAAGTTCACGGACGGTGTTTATACTGCCGTTCATTTGGAACATCCCCGGATGAAATACCGCTCCACGTATCTCTACCATATTGGAGAAGCGAGGGATAATACTGTCCACAAAGATAGAATCCCCATCACTTATCGTAAAGCCATTCATATCAAATTCTTCAACTGTATGTATGGAGTATTCATTTCCTGTTTTCCTGATGAGACGTACATTCTTTCTATAAGCATCTCCTGTAAATCCTCCGGCATAATCAAGAACTGTCGCCACGCTCTCGTTCTTTTTCATCTCATAGAACATAGGTCGCTTAACCTTACCTCGTATATTTACAAGGCAGTCATACGTACCTACCACAATAACGTCATCATCCTGCAAACGAACATCACCATTGGAATTTCCATTCAAGATATAATCATAAATATCAATTGTCGAGATTAATTTCCCCTTTCTATACACCTTTATGTCACGTAAGGTTCCAATGTCATTAATGCCACCAGCCGCATACATTGCATTAAATGCCGAGGACAATGAACTTAATGTGTAAGTACCAGGTGCCACAACCTCACCCATAACCTGCACCTGTATGGAACGCGTCTCACCTACTGTGAGATTAACCTGTGAAGAAGAATAAAATTGTCCGAGTACACTCTTTATATGAACATTAGCCTCATTTACAGTCTTGCCTGCCAACTTCACAGGACCGACACCTTCTATAGTAATTGTACCATCAGGAGAAATAACATCCTCAAACGTTATCTGTGAGGCTCCCCATACATCCACAATCACATTATCTCCCGCTCCAAGAATATAATTCGCTGGAGTAGGCATATTCATATTCGGCTCGAACGTAAGCATCTGGTTATTAAATATGTTTCGTCCAAACACTTCGCTTTCATCATTAAACATATTACGATAATAGATGAGTGAGTCTATATCCATAAAACCGATTTCCTCATTCATTCCTTGAATACGTTCATCGCTTGACATTCCATCCATTCCGCTTCTTCCACGCGCCTTTGAACGTACCATGAAATTATTCTGCTGCCTGCTCTTCTCATCTTTGAGTTGTTTGTCAGTACGTAAACGGTTCTTATTTATATTGGATTTCTCTCCTGTTATATCCACTGCACCAAGCTGTTCCTGTTGCGCCTGATATTTCTTACGTATACGACGTATCTGTTCAACAGTACACCCTTTTTTAAGGAGCTGACCCACTATGGCATTCTGATCTGCTCCCTTCTCACGCTGCTCTGTAACAAAACGTATAACTTGTTCATCTGTCATTGTCTGTGCCATAATCATTTGCAAAGACAAGCTGAACGTCAATAAAAAGAATATTCTTTTAATCATTTTATAAAAAAGATATTAGAATTTTTTACCTGATATTATAGAAAAAACTGTTTCAAAAATTATCTTAATGTCAAGCCAGATTGAACGATGACGCAAATATTCAAGATCCATGTCAAGACGCAAAAGCATTTTTTCCATCGTATCCGTATATCCATTATGCAGAGTTGCAATTGACGTCACCCCCGGACGACTGACATATAGTAAAGTATAGTCCGGGTTATGTTCCATTATCTGCGTGATAAAATACTGACGTTCCGGACGATAACCGACAAAAGACATATCTCCAACAAAAACATTCCATAGTTGGGGAAGTTCGTCAAGATGATGCTCACGAAGAAAAAAACCGGACTTAGCGATACGTTTGTCATCTTCCGTAGCAAGTTGCGGTATACCATCTTTCTCCGCTTCTATCGTCATAGTACGAAATTTCAATATATTAAATGGCTTTCCACCTTTACCAATCCGTTCCTGCTTAAAAATAACAGGTCCGTCGCCTTCTATTTTTTGTATTATATATATGACAAGAAACACAGGTGAAAGCAAAATCAACAGCAAAAAAGCACCCAAAAGATCTCCGGTACGCTTCAGAAATCTTTCCACAGAATTCATTCCGTCAACGTTCTTTATTTCAATTGATTTATCCATTATTATAGTTTTTCTCTCATTTTCGTATTTACTAAAACGAATTCTATTATATTTTATTGTGATTTAACAGTATTTTAATCCTTACCAATACAAGAATGCTCACAGTAAAGAATCAAGGAAAAAAACAGCCTATTCACAAATATTCTCCGTTTGCCAGCATCAAAGCCAAACACTCGGAGAACAGAATCATTATTAATGTCACAAAGGTAAGAAAAATAAGATATACGGCAAAAGAATAGCCAAGTAATTAAAATTAAGATTTTCCTGATTTAGAAAGAGGATATAAAAAGCTATGAGAGAATTGCCGGATTATGTTTACAATCAATATAAACTTTATCCGACAATTCTCTCATGACCTACAAAAATCTTATTTTAGTACGTCTTCATTCCGTTCTTCTGTTCTTGTACGTATGAATCAGTTTCTAAATACAAGCGTCGTACCTGAAACATCTACAACAATCTCCTTATCCTTGTCTATATCTCCTGCAAGAATCTTCTTCGACAAATCATTAAGCAGATAGCGTTGGATTGCACGTTTAACCGGACGTGCTCCGAATTCAGGGTCAAAACCGGCAGAAGAAAGAAAATCAACAGCGGCATCTGCTACGGAAAGTCTAATTCCATTTTCAGAAAGCATCCTTTTTACCCCGTCAATCTGCAACTCTACAATCTTATGTATTTCATCCTTATTGAGAGGAGAAAACATTATTGTCTCATCAATACGATTAAGAAACTCCGGACGTATAGTCTGCTTAAGCATAGCCAGCACTTCATTTTTTGCTTCCTCAGAAATCTCATCTCGTTTTATACCAAGCTGTACGGCGGATAATGTACCAGTTTTTTCGAGAGCCGCCAACTTATCAAACTTCTCCTGTATCAAGTGGCTTCCAAGATTAGAAGTCATGATAATGATGGTATTCTTGAAATTCACAGTACGTCCCTTATTGTCAGTCAGACGACCATCATCAAGCACCTGCAGAAGGATATTAAACACATCCGGATGTGCTTTTTCTATCTCATCAAACAACACAACAGAATACGGTTTACGTCTCACAGCTTCGGTCAACTGCCCTCCTTCATCATATCCTACATATCCCGGAGGCGCACCAATAAGACGGCTCACACTATGTTTCTCTTGATATTCACTCATGTCTATCCTCGTCATGAGTGTTTCATCATCAAACAAATAATCCGCCAAAGCCTTTGCCAATTCAGTTTTTCCCACACCTGTAGTACCCAAGAAGATAAATGATCCTATAGGACGACGAGGATCTTGTAATCCGGCACGACTGCGACGCACAGCATCACTTACCGCCTGAATTGCTTCATCCTGTCCTATTACCCTCTTATGCAGTTCATCTTCAAGATGCAACAATTTCTCACGTTCACTCTGCATCATTTTACTTACAGGAATACCAGTCCAGCGACTTACCACATCTGCAATGTCATCACTTGTAACTTCTTCTTTTATCATCGCATTCACCCCCTGAGCCTGCATCAATTCTGCATGAAATCTCTTTATCTCCTCTTCAAGTGCCTGCAACTTACCATAGCGTATTTCTGCCACACGTCCGTAATTTCCTTCTCGCTCGGCACGTTCCGCTTCAAACTTCAATTGTTCAATCTGAAGTTTATTATGCTGAATCTTATTCACAAGTTCACGTTCAGCTTTCCATTTTGCATTAAAAGAACTTTCCTCCTCCTTCAAATCAGCAATCTGCTTGTTCAGCATTTCAAGCTTAGCCTTGTCACCTTCACGCTTTATAGCCTCACGTTCAATCTCAAGTTGCTTTAAACGACGCGAGATCTCATCCAGACTCTCAGGTACAGAATCACGCTCCATACGCAATTTAGCTGCCGCCTCATCCATCAAGTCAATTGCTTTGTCAGGAAGGAAACGTTCTGTGATATATCTGTTGGAAAGCTCCACTGCAGCAATAATAGCTTCATCTTTAATACGCACCTTATGATGATTCTCATAACGTTCCTTCAGACCTCTTAATATTGAAATGCTACTAAGAACATCCGGTTCATTAACCATTACAGTTTGGAATCGGCGCTCCAAAGCCTTGTCCTTTTCAAAATATTTCTGATACTCATCAAGTGTCGTAGCACCAATACTCCTCAATTCACCTCTCGCAAGAGCGGGTTTCAAGATATTGGCAGCATCCATGGCCCCCTCTCCTTTACCAGCTCCCACAAGGGTATGGATTTCATCTATAAACAAGATGATATTTCCTTCACTCTTGGTGACCTCATTGATGACCGCCTTCAACCGCTCCTCAAATTCTCCTTTGTATTTGGCTCCGGCAATAAGCGCACCCATATCAAGCGAATAAAGCTGCTTGTCTTTCAAGTTATCCGGCACATCGCCACGCAATATTCTGTGTGCAAGACCTTCTACAATAGCGGTCTTTCCTGTACCCGGTTCTCCAATAAGTATCGGATTGTTCTTGGTACGTCTGCTCAATATCTGCAATACCCTTCTGATTTCCTCATCCCTCCCTATCACAGGGTCAAGCTTTCCGTTACGAGCCTGCTCAATCAAATTAACGGCATATTTGGAAAGCGACTGGTAAGTATCTTCGCTCGATTGACTCTTCACCTTCTCACCGTTTCTAAGCTCTGTAATAGCTTTACGTAATTCGCTTTCCGTCACCCCCATGTCTTTCATTATTTTAGACACGCTACTTTCCACAAGCAATAAGGCCAGTATAACAGGCTCTATCGACACATATTCATCACCCATGTCTTTTGATAATACGACAGCTCTCTGAAGCACCTCATTGGCATCTCTGCTCAAATAAGGCTCCCCTCCACTGACTTTCGGTTTAGAAGCAGCTTCGCTCATGACCACATTGGTGAAAGCCTGCATACTCAAACCAAGCTTTTGGAATATAAAGTTTGTTACATTCTCGCCAACTTTAAGTATCCCTGCCATAATATGCACCGGTTCTATAACCTGCTGCCCATGTTGCTGTACAAGATTTACAGACTCTTGAACAGCCTCCTGCGCCTTGATTGTAAAGTTGTTGAAATTCATATCTTTTTCCTTTTTATGTTTCTTTTGTTTCTATAGTTTTTATCACACACATAATAAAAACAAACAACATGCCGCATTGTTCAAACTGTAATTTTGTCCGAAAATATGACATTTTTACATAAATAGGTTTATAAGATATACCACATATAACTTACCGACCATCTTCTTATTCCCAACAAGCATACCCTGATAGAACAAAAAAACAATCAGTTCACCTCAAAAAAAAACGAGAAAATCCGTTTCTACAACATCATTTCCCGTTTTAACAGTCAGTTAGTTTGAGCCAAACAAAGATTCAACTATTTTACAAAAATCTTTTTTCCACGGTGTATGTACACTCCACGATGTACAGGCTCGGAAACAAGTTTCTGCCCAGAAAGAGTATAATACGCATTATCAGAAGCCCTTTCCTCTTGTATACTATTTACACCATCCGCTTCACTTTCACCATATACACGCAAGGCATTCACAAAACACCTCTTTGCTGTTGTGGCTACAGTAACAGACGGATTCTGTGACACGCCGGAGAATATCAAAGATACAGTCTGGTAAGCATCATTCATCTCTGCAGTATACGAAACAGTCTGTTCCTCCACCCCACTGGCAACAACCGAAATGTCACCTTCCACAGTAGTCCATCCTTTTACATCCACTTCCACACGCAACCTGCCACCTTCATACACAATTGGTACAGTAGTCATAGAACCAGATTTCTTCGATGCACCCAGTTTCACTGCATTCCCTGCACAATATGCGGAAGAGACAGAAACTATATTCTCATTACCTTTCCACACTTCAGAGGCACCTCCCGAAGAATAATCATTACCAGAACTTATATCATCAAACGTCTCATTGAAAAGCAACCTATCAAGCCCGGCAATATCTATCGACGGATTATCCTCCTTCTTGTCGTCATCATCTCCCATATATGGAGCACTGACATGAGGAACTGCATTCGCCAAATCAAAATTCACAGCAACACTGTCTCCCCATATATACTCTGCGAGAATAGGATAGTCTATAAACGGATTACGGTTGTGCTGAATGCCATACACAGCCTCCTGACGAGCCACTTCCCATTCACTTACAGGATCAAGACGATTCCATTGGAGCAACAAAGGAATTATCCACGACTGCAAAGTAGGATATTCGCTAACACCAGGCAAAAAGGCATAGTTTGTCTGCGTCCACGAATTACCCTTGTAGCAAGTTGCCACATACATATATATACGTGCAAAATCGCCCTTGAATTCATCATACGGCTCAAATACATAGTCAGCTCCGCCACTATTTGATGAATTACCGATTCTTATCCGCCCATTGTCATACTTTACCGCTCCTGTAATCTTTCCTAATGGATAGTTGCTTTTGGCAGAGTTGGCAGCTGATTCTGACGGCAACACATTAAATACATCCGAATAAGCGTTACTCCTGTTTCCGCCTCCCCACCAGCTTTGAGGCACCACATGTTCACGGTTAAAATCCGCACCATGTGCAGAAGTCGAATAGTAATTCATCTCAGTGGAAAACAAATCAAACACTTGATCTTCTGTTCCTGGAACCACATCTGTTGTTTCATAAACATTCCAAAGTTCACCATAGGAAATGACTGTATGCGTTCCTATTATATCATAAAGCACTCTTTTCAATTCTGCGCCTGTCTTTCCATCCGCCTCTCCATAGTATCCAGAAGGCATCTGTGCCTGCATACACAAAGAGAAAGAGAAAAATAAAGCGAATGCTACAAACACGTTTCTTTTCTTGCCCATAAAAAGTTTACCTTATCCAAATTTATATTATTTCCATAAAAATGTAACACACTGTCCATATCAGCTTTATTAAAACAAAATTTCCTCCGGCTCTTCCTTTTTAGAAAGTGCCGGAGGAGATTTATCAGAGATTCAAAATTACTTTACAAGTATTTTCTTTCCATCCATGATGTACACACCACCCTTAGTCACCACATTTACCTTCTGTCCGGCAAGTGTGTATACAGACTTAGAAGCATCTATATTGTTTGTTTCAACAGCATGGATACCTGTAGCCACATTTTCACCATCAAAGCTGTAGTCCGCAACAGTCTTAAGACCAGCCACACCGAAATACTTCTCAATATTTCCATAGAGCCATACAACAGATTTGTAAGCATCTAAAGGCTGTACACCTTCTCTTACAAAACCAGCCGGAAGCTGTACCGGAAGACATTTAGCAACTTCTGTTTCGTCCATACTTTCGGCAAGAAGTACATTCGTCTTAATTCCATCTTCTGCATCAGCAGCCTCAAAAATCGCACCACTATTGATATTCTGTCCGTTAACATAGCCAACCACATAAGCCTTGACCCAAACCTTCTCGCCAGTAAGATACTGAGTCCCATTCAGGAACTGTGCGTCAGCAACAGTGTAAGGTGCATCAAGAGTACCTGAACCGCTGATTGCAGCAAAGACAAAACCAACCTTGCTTGCAAGATAGTTCTCTGTCTCGGCAGTTTCAGCATATATTGTTGCCACACCATCTGCCTTCCATGTAAGATTTCCGTTCTCATCAACTACAACTACAGACTCATCTGTTGAAGTATATGTCACCGCACCGTCAGAAGTTGTGATAAATTTGTTCTGCATTTCGCGCGCATCGCCAGCCATCAATACGATAGAATCATTCTCCCATGCCGACTCAGGCACAGCAAGTTCTGTAATAATCTGAATATCTCCGGCAGTCAACGGGTAGAGCTGAACCGTACCATTATAGCTTGCTACAAACACATTTACATGATAAGACTTGTCCGTATCGAACACCATATCAGTAAGCACTGCAAAGTTATCACGAAGAATCACCTCGTTGTCAGACTCATCAACCAATGTGACATTCTTGCTTGTCAGTCCCTCCGCTACAAAATTCACTTCCTCCAAGCGGACAAACTCACTCTCATAATCTTTAAGTCCTGTACCGCCTACAAGGTCAGCAATTGTAACTACAACAGGAGCCACCTCATTATCTTCAGACACAACAGTCACACCAGAATAATCAGCGACAACCATTTCTGTCAATCCGCTGTAAAGATACAAGTCACCAACAATTGTTCCGCTAATCTTGTCGCCCTTCTTCACTGTTGGAGCCACACCGTAGAACAAGAAACCGTCAGTACCGTCGCTGACATAGAGGCTTGTCTTTGCCACACCTGTCACCAAAAGGTTCTCAAACTTAAACACAGACTTCACCTTTGTAGCTGTAGCAGCTTCTTTCATTGCAGCAACAGTTGCATATTCCGGCAATGACTCGATAGTGAGAACCGAAGTAACCACATTACTCTTATTACCTTCAGCATCCACAGCCCAAGCTGCTACTGTAGTTGTTTCCGATACAGTAAACGGCTCTGTATACTCTTTTGCTGATTCCGCATCACCATTTGTATAGTAATAAACCTTCAATCCTTCTCCTGCCTCGATTGTTACAGTCTGAGCATCATAATAAGTACCTGCAGCCGGAGCAATTACCGGAGCCTCTACATAGACAGCCTCTCCATCGGCAAGGGTCACAAGGATAGTATTGATTTGGATATTTGCCGTAACAGCGAAAGTCACATTGCTTTCCATTCCACTCCACTCATTATTGTCATCATTCAAACTGCCCTGCTCTGTAGAAAGCTTACCGGAATTACCTTTGTTGAAGCTGACACCGGTAATAACCTTTCCTGCCGGAGCTGAAAGTGTAAGTGAAGACTCCTTATACATACGCAACTGACCGCCTGCATTATAGCTCCATGTACGAGCCAGAGTAGAAGCTGTACCATTGTCTATAGTCAGTGAAATGCCATCCTGCATAATCGGTTCTTCCACATTAAGGTCCGCACCAAGCTCAAAGCCCCACGGATTCATGATGAAGTCGAAACCTACACAACCTTCCGGAACATCCATTGGCTTAACAACCATCACGTTATACACGGATGAAACAACCTCGCTCTTATTACCCTCGCCATCGACTGTGATAGCCTTGACAGTCATAACCACCTTCTCGTCTGTAGCCGAGATGTTGATAGGCTCAGAATATACCGCCGACTCCACTGTCGGCTCTGTACCGTCTGTTGTATAATATACAGTCAGTCCTTCTCCTGCTTCGATTGTCACATCCACAGTGTTGGCAAAAAAGCCGCCGGTTGCAGGAGAGAATACAGGTTTTTCCACCACAACAGGCTGAGGTTCTTCAGGAGTCTCACCTCCCTCATTCACATATGTCACCTCAATAGATTTCACATATACGGCCTTTGTATTATTATCAATGGTAATTGTAATCAGACCGTCCGTTGCCTCGCCTGTAAAAGTGTATACAAGATTAGCATTTGCAGTACCGCTCTGGATAGTACCGTCACCTGCGAAATCCGTATCGCCCACCTTCACGGCAAGCGTATTGCCCGCTCCGGAAGCAGACGCTGTAATCTTCACTTCTGTCACCTTTGTGAGAGAAGAGACTGCAGTCATGACAATTGTACCTGCAGCATTTTTTGAAGTACCAAACTGAAGGCCTCTCGGATCGTAGTTTGTACCTCCGTTATCAAGCCCAGTCGGCACGACAGTGCTTGTCCATTCCAACTCACCGTCGCCCACAGACAGATCCTTGTTCGTAAAAACGGAACTGATTACATCAGCCTTTGCAGTTCCCCACAATGTCAATACCAACATTGCAAGAAGACTCTTGAAAAAGTAATTTTTTCTCATAAGCATAATTGATTTACTAATTGTGAATTGGATGCAAATTAATACAAAAAGGATTAGAGAGCAAAACATCACCCCACCTTTTTTCAAAAAAAGCATATTTTTTCAATAAATAATCCTTAAGGGCTACATAAAAAACAGGCATATACGGAAAAAAAGGCATATATGCGACAAGCGCATCCGACAACACTTTTGCCAGATGCGCCACATTATATATAATATACTATTGAGAATCTAAATCACCGTATTTTCAATACTGGAGCAATGGTGTTCACCTTCTTCGGCAAACTTACCACCAGCCCGTCAGCTGTACGGGAGTATTTAACCTTGCCATAACCCAAAAGCTCCACACTCTTGACATTCACACCAGCCAGACTCTTCACTGTCATATTCATGTTGTCAGGCCAAGCCAAAGCTGTAGCGTAAATCACACGCCCATCCTTGCTCTGGGTGAAACGTATTTCGTCACTGCCCGCCTTTGCATAATTGCCGTCGTTGAAGCCCTGTGCATTAATATTAATGGTAGAGCTGGCAATAGGACCCTCGCCAAAAACTTTCCACGGGCGAGTGGCAATGATACTCTCCTTATTCACTTTCATCCATGCCGCAAATTCCTTGAGGATTGCTTCCTCCTTCTCATCGAAAGTACCATCGGCACGCAAAGGTACAGAAAGAAGCATATTTCCGTTTTTGCTGACGATATCCACAAGAAGCTTCACAACCGTAGATGCCGATTTATACCATCCGTTCTCATAAATACCGGTGTTGTAGTGCCAGTCACCTATACAGTTGCAACATTGCCACGGACGCTCCATAATCTGATTTGGCGCACCACGTTCCACATCCCACACCAAAGCCTCTTTCTGCTCATCTGTAAGAATCTTACCAAACACCACTCCGGGATTCCGGGTAGACTTAGCCGGATTAGCCGTTTTCGTTTTCACTTCTGTAACAGCATTGTGATGATTGTACATGTGAGTAGCGATTTTCATCCCTGCATCACTCACAGGATAAAAAGGAAGCACAGTCACATCAAAATAAATAAGATCCGGATTATACCTGTTAATAGCATCCAGTGTACGGTTATAAAAGTTAGTCACAAATTCCGTACTTGGAGGACATGCTCCATTGTCCCATCCCCACTGGCGATGAATGGCTCCATTATCCCAAGTGTCACGACTCATATCGTGATTCTGAGCATATAAATCTTGGGGGTCAAGACCCTTCCACCATTTTTCACTACCATCAGCATTCAACTTATATCCGTCCTCTTTCGTAAGCCATCCGTCATAGAGTTTGCCTCGCATATTTCCCTTCATGTCAAAACGACGTGAAGGCTCAAACCACGTCCAGGCATGATCTGCATGAAAACTGATTCCAAAAGGCAAATCATACTTCTTAGCTGCAGCAGCCCATTCTGCCAAAATATCCCGCTTAGGACCAATATTCATAGAGTTCCATTCCTGATACCGGGAATCCCAAAGATCATAGTTGTCATGATGATTTCCAAGAGCAAAGAAATATTCTGCCCCACATTCTTTATAAAATTTCACCAATGCATCAGGATTCCATTTCTCAGCTCTGAAAAGAGGAAGAATGTCCTTATAGCCAAATTCGGACTGATGTCCGTAATGTTCTTGATGATAATTGTACTTTCCACTACCTTCCATATACATTTCACGAGCCATCCAATCACCGGAACCTTCTACACACTGGGCACCCCAATGTGCCCAAATACCAAACTTCACATCACGAAACCATTCCGGAACTTGATATTGACGCAATGACTCCCATGTCGGTTCGTACTCTCCTGTCTGCATCTTTTCCTGTACCTCACTCACCGGAACCTGATATGTCTGCTGAGCATTGACACTTGCGCTTACCATAACCGCACAAGCAAAAAAAAGTTTTGTATTCATCCTATAAACAGTTCGTTATAAAAATTAGATTTTACAAATTCGATAGTATATATTGTAATATTTTGCAAAGATAGTAGAAGAAAGAGATTTCATATAGGACTAAGCGAGGCAGAAAACAGGACAAAATTGATATTCTGAGATAGCAGAACAATTCTACCGGAATATTTCATCATAAAAAAATAGCCCAATGAACATCATTGTGTCTGTGGACATATAGGACATGATTTTTCCCTGTGTGACGTCCTCTGGCAGACTTGCAGAGCCGGAACATCGTACGTTCCTCAAAAGCTTTGCATCCGGCTGATGCACGGACATAAGTTTCGTGGACAGTGCCATGACACAGATATGCCACAATCCGAGAGAGTAAAAAACATTTTTTGCGGTTCTGCAAACATGACAGGACCGTTGTCTGAATCCATTTTCACCCCACTGAATTCTATAATCAGCACTGTCGATTATAAAATCAGCAGTGCAGTTTTTACAATCAGCAGTGCTGATTATAAAAACAACAGTGCTGATTGAAGAAAATT
>JAAGKN010000051.1_pt1 | contig 99167 bp, 92 predicted proteins | sample 6206371 | NCBI WGS metagenome assembly JAAGKN01 (sample SAMN11533720, study PRJNA540317) | gut metagenome | isolation source: fecal pellets from male and female animal of same cohort | host: Peromyscus leucopus | place: USA:CA | collected 2017
AGCTACCAGACTGCTCCATCCCGCGATACATAAAATTAACAAGTGGCGGAGGAAAAGGGATTCGAACCCCTGCGCCGCTCACACGACCTTCCGGTTTTCAAGACCGGTCCCTTCAACCAGACTTGGGTATTCCTCCACACCATCGCATTTCTTTCAGCGACAAGTTGATTATAGCACAATATAAAAAAACATGTCAACACAAAAATTAAAAAAATTTACTTTATCATCCATTTTCCTTAATAAATTCATTTATTTTTTTAAAAAACGCAAAATTATTAATATTAAAAAATATTATTCCATATTAAGAAAATTCAACAAAGTAAGTAAACTTTCTAAAACAAAATAAATTAAACACACAAATATATTATTATAAATTTAAAAACTAAAACAAAGAAACAAAATTTCTTATTTTTTATTTAAAATGTATTGTATTATGTTTACAACAATCACAAATTGGCCCCAATTCTATATCATATTTATCTGTAATCTTTTTTGCCTTTACTAGCATTTCTTTCATAAACTCAGGTTTAGGTAAAAAAGTTTCGTTATCATTTGGAATATAAGGCGATAACACAGGCATGCATCCAAGTCTGCTTAATTCCTCTACTGCTTTTAAACTGTCGCCCATTTTTTCAAGCCCAATTATAATACAAGAACGAACATTTCTTTTACCAAATATCTTAATCGCTAGTTTTATAAATCTAAAATAATTTTCCTTTCCAACAGCATCTTTTTGGGGAATGTACTTTTTTCGTTCAAAATCATCATACAATTCAAGATTGATAGATAACCCACTAATATTCCATTCCTTTAATTTTTTTAGAAATTCTATATAAGCATCATTACTAGTTTCATCAATATTAAGTCCTCTTGGAATCAACATAACATCTATCGGAAATATTTTTCCATATTTTTCTCCAAAAAATCTATAAACATTATTTAAATATTCAAAATCCTTTTGGTTGTTCATAGGACTACCACCACTAATAAGAATATGCCTGAATCCAACATTTTGCATCGCATAAATAAAAGCATCATCTAAATCTTTTATTGAATTTAAAACGTATTTTGATCTATTTATGTCACAAAATCGACATCGATTAGTACACCCCTGTATTGGTTGTATCCTTATTCTATCTCCATGTATATTTACCAACTCAGTAATTAACTTTCCATTTGGTAATGTATATGCGTTTAATGCAAAATCAGGAGCTTGTATAATGTCTACAAAACAAATATCTGTTTCTTTATATTTCAATACAAACTTGTATCCATCACTATCTATAGAATATGGACTATTTATATTAATCATCGCATTCACATAAACTTCATCACCTAGTACTATAAATAATCCCTTTGTAGTAATATAATCTTCGTTATTAACCTTTCCATCTTTATCTTTTTTTAATAATTTATAACAATTTTGACTTATTCTAACGCCATAAAAAAGTAAGTCTAATTTATATTCCCATAACTCTTTCATATATACCTCATTATACTTTTCTAAATTAACTTTAAATATTGCAATCATTTCAACATAATTTTGAAAATTTAAAAACTCGAATTTCCAAAAATGAAAACTCGAGTTTCTTATCAATCTGGTGCCCAAGGCCGGACTTGAACCGGCACGAGGGTTAAATCTCGCAGGATTTTAAGTCCTGTGCGTCTACCTGTTCCGCCACTTGGGCAGCACCACGTCTTTTTCTTAAGACTTCTTGAGTATAACGCATTTTTTTTTGTTTTGCAATACTTTTTTTAAAAAAACATATTTTTTTTATAAAAAAATAAAGAATTAATCATTCTTTATTCTATTCTTATACTCAGATATCCACTCTGGAAGTTTTTTTCTTAATGGAGAAAAGCCATTTTTATCTTCCAATTCTCTCTTATCCTCAATTCTATAATCAAAATTTTTAATCGTTAACTTTAATTTCTTATTACTTTCATCAACGTCTAAAATACTAGCACATATAACCTCATCAAGTTGTACATAATCAAAAACATTTCTTACAAACTTATCAGATATTTCAGAAATATGAATTAATCCAGTATAACCGTCTTCTAGTAGTAGAAAAATACCATAATTTTCTATTCCAGTAACTTTTCCCTTTACTTTATCCCCAATTTTATACTCTGTCATATTCCACCTCGCAAGTATTATACCACAACTACTTATTTACACCAAATAATTTATAAGGTATAATTGTTTAGGTGATTACTATGAACAACGAACAAACAATAAACCAAATAAAAGATATTTTAGACACGTTAAGACCATATTTAAATATGGACGGAGGAGATGTCGAATTTATCGAATATAAAGACAAAATAGTATATGTACGTCTTACAGGAGCCTGTCAAGCTTGCATGTTTTCAGACGAAACTATAAAAAATGGATTATATGAAACAATAAAAGCTGATATTCCAGAAATTAAAGGAGTAATTAATGTAGAACTTTAATTACTCTTTTTTTATCCATGAAAACACATAAATTCCAAATACATTTTGCATTTCTCCTATATATTTTTCATAACAATTCACATTATTAACAATTTTTATTAAATCTTTATCTTTTTTACCATCAACTAAAATATTACTAACTTCATAAAAGTATTCAAATGGAAAAGTCATCCTAACAAAAAAATACTGATAATCATTATAATTCTGCTTATCCAATAAATCGTATAGCAATTCTTTATTACCTGTAAATCTTATATAAGCCGCTATATCTTTTAGATAAATATCAAATCCAATATTTAATGGACTATAAAATTCAACACTAGACAAAGAACTTAAACTTTTATGAGACAAACATAAATTTATATTTTTTTTATCATAATTCCTCTTCAAATACTTTATAAGTAACTCGGCTATACCAACATAATAATCAAAACTATTATTGATTAACTTATTATTAGATAATTCTGTAAGTTGTATCTCTAAATAATCAATCTTATCTTCCCAAAATTTATCCATAAAAACATATTCATCTTTATACTCATCTGCATTTATCTTATTAAAGCCAATTATATCACTCATATCAATATCATAAATTAATACATTAATTTTAAATAAAATATATTCTTTAGAAATTAATTCTCCACTTTTATTAAAAACGAAATCATGTAATCTAACTTTCGAAGCTTTTAATTTATTGCATATTTCAAATAATTTATTTACATAAATCGTATCATAATAGCACTTAGTTAATAAATAATAATTCCCATTAACAAAAAATATAATTCCTTCATTATATTCTCTATAATCGTTAACATCTATCCCATAAAAATCTTTTAATAATTCTATCATAATAAATAATATGAAAAAAATCTTAAGTTTATAACTTAAGATTAAACAACATCATTAGCTGCAGAAACAACTGTTGGACCAGTCACTACTGGTGGAATCACTGATTGAACAGGAGTAGTTGTTTGGACAGATGATACAGGTGTCATTCCCATTTGCATTGGTTGTACTGGCTGTGCCATTTGTTGCATAGCTGGATTCACTTGGGGAATTGGTTGTGTCATTTGTAATATTGGCTGTGTCATCATTTGTTGAGTTCCAAAATTACTCATCATAGCCATCATTTGATTATTTACAATTTGTTCTCTTTGCTCAACTGCTGCTTCACGCATTTTTAATTCTGCTTCTTTATTATATAAATCTCTATATACTTTCTCTTGAATTGTTTGAACAAGATTTTTAACACCTTCCATAAACATTTCTTGAGCTCCTAGTACTACTTCATCTAAGCTTGCGTTTGGATTAAAACTTGGAGTAACACTTTGATCAAACTTAATATCATTAGTTAACGGAGACTGAGCTTCTTGAACAATCTGAGCTGTGGGAACAACTTGTGATGGCCCTAACACTTGAACTCCCATATTAGGATTATCTATTCCAACATTCTCCTGTGTAACCATAGGTTGCATAGGAACTTGATTAATAACTGGTTGCATTCCATTATTCATCATATTATTAGAAACTTGAATATTAGATACCATTAAATTGGCATCATTATTCATCACACCATTATTCATCGAAGCATCAGGCATTGTACTAAGTACACCAGGAACTGTAGTATTCAAACCTTGATTTAAAGGAACATTAGGTTGTTCTGGCACAGTATTTACATCAACGCCAGAATTAACTTGAACTTCATTTGGTTGAACTGTAACTGTTGACACAGGTTCAACAGCAGTAGCAGGTTCCCCAACGGGAACTTCCGAAATCCCTGGAATTAATTCATCCTCATTATTTACAGGAACATTACCTGTAGGGAAAATAGAACTTGTTGATGCTTCTTGTGTAACTTCAGTATTATTAACAACTGGTTCTGCTCCACTTGTAGCACTAACTTCTCCCACTGTACTCTTTTCACCTGCAGCATAATTATCTATCATTTGTTTAGATGCCGAAGCACTAACCGAAATATCTCTTGAATATTGACCACTAGCATTAATATTTTCAATAGTTGGCAAATATTGATAAGAACCAACATTGCCAGAAATTATTGCACGCATTATAGTTTTTATAGATGACCATTCTTCATCAGTCGCTACTCTTTGTAACGTACCATTATCAATTTCACTTACATGCAAAACAGTTAATCCATGAGGATCAACAGCGTTTTCAGTAGTAATTATATATTTTTTCTCTGTATCAGGAATCATAAAAACTGAAACTACATTTGAAATTAGCGTTTCACCAGACTCCTTCAAGATAGAAATCTTCTCTGGCATTGCAATCCCTCTCTATTCTATAAATTATTATAGCAAAATATAATTAGCTTTTCAATTCCTTTTTTCTCTTTATTTGAAACCACTTACAACCATAAGCACAAGAATTCTCTATATAATTTTCCAACCCTGCTATATCATTAATTTTCTTACACTTTTTATTCTTCGAATCATAAAATCCTTTTAATCTCAATTTACCATAAGCCCAATCACCCACAATATAATCAAAATCATCAAAATATTCAGTTATTTTCTGTGACAATAATTCCTTATCTATAGCTTCATTAACGTCTTTTACAACCTCATATTCCACATCATTTATTGTTATCTTTTTCATCAATTACCCCACCACTATACCTTGTTTTTTAGCATAATCATCAATTTCATAAGGATTATATGCTAAAAATACTGCTGTACTTTTTCGATAAAAATCTTTATTGTTTGCAGTAAATAACAAATTATAAAAATCATTCATTACTATTGAATCAACTTTTTCAGTTTGACTTTTCTTAACCATCATATCAATTAAATACTTTTGAACTAAATTAAAATATTTATTCTTCTTTTTTATAGCTTTATGTTGCTGTCTTAAATCAAATCTATAAAATTTTTCAAATATAACTTTAAAATTATTTATTTCTTCAATACTATACCCATATTTTGTTAACAAAGAATCAAACAACTCAGTATCATTCTTTTCATAAGAATCAATAATATCTTCCTCACCATAAATAAGTACTAACATTCTTATAACACTACACATAAAATTATTATACTCTAATGAACCCTTCTTATCTTTACTATCAATATAAAGTTTTAAAGCATCGTTTAAAGCACTGCATATAAATAAATTTTCACCATCTTGCATACATATCACCTACTATATAAATAGTACCACAAAACACTAATTTTAACTAGATACAATCGCACTAGATTTTTCTATACTATTTCCATAATAAACTGGTATTTTACCAACTACTACCTTCGAAGCTACTATAATTTCATAATAATTACTAAACTCATAAAAAGAACTAGGACTAAGTAACGTATTTTCTACATTTACTGCTAAATAAAGTTCTACCAATAAATTATTAACTCCATACGAAGAAACTTTTGTTTTAAAAAACATTCTCATATCAGTAAAATAAGTCACTTTACAAGGTATTTTAAATCCAAAATCAGTAATTAATATATTTCCTTTATTTATTATTCCTAACGGAACAAAAAAAATATCTTTTTCATAATCATAATATTCCATTTTGACATTAACGCTTCTAGCATTATTAAACACCTTTGTCATTTCATTACTCAAATATTTATAAGCTATATCAAATCTATAATCTACAGCAACTACTTCTCCTTCACTATTCATATTTATATCTACTATTTTCATCATTTCCTCATTAGATAAAACATCTACACTAAACATATTATATAAATAACTATGAATACTTTTATTAGCATTTTTTTCGACTATTTTTTCAACTATCGGCGTCAATTTATATCCAATATAATTAACAATTAACATAGTAAAAAATATCAACAATATTCCATAAAAAATATAACTATTTTTTGTACTCTTCTTATATGTTTTAAATCTTCTTAGTCTCATAGTAAATATTATGCAAAAAAAAGAACTATATTAAAATAGTCCTAAATTTAAGTATTTATTAAGCAATATAACTAACCCTGCAATAAACAAAATAATTACAATAAAAACTAATATTTTTATAATTACTTTAGCAATATGCATATCTTCCTTTAAATCATTAAAGTCATCAAAATCACTTTGAGTAAATGTTGTTGTCTTACCAATAAAAGAATTATCTATTTTTTGGGTATCTTCTTTAATTTCCGTAACTTTAGTAATACTTACTTCTTCTGTATTATCTTCTTCATCACTATATTCCTCTGTTTCTTCATCTTCAGAAGTATCAATCTCAAGTGTATCTTCATCTATAATGCTTCTTTGATTTTCTTTTTCAGCTTCCTCAAGCTCTAAAGCAAGCATTCCCATAACTTTAGTAGCTTCATCATCACCTCTTAAATCACTAAGAATATCTAAAGGATCCAATTCACCACTTAATTCTATATCTTTATCTTCTTTTATCAATTCTTTAGCTGATATAGTTCCAATCAAATCTATTAATTCTTTTTCTGTTTTAGCATTATTTACTGGTTTTCTAAACTCATCTGGTTTTAAATCTTCTTTCTCTTCAATTTCTTCATCTGAGTTCATTATATCTAGACTTTTTAATATATCATATTGTGTATTACGAATTTTTTTAAGCCTATCCTCTTCATAATTAACTTCTTTTTTCTCTTTAGCTTTTTCTAAAATAGAATTTATATCATATTCTCTTGTTTCATCTAAATTTATCTTAGGTAACGCAATTTCATCAGTATCTCCAAAACTTTTCTTTTTAGGTTTTTCATGATATTTTTTATCTAAGATATCTTTTATTTCATCAAGACTTATATTCTCGGTATTATTACCAATTACAGAAACATTACTATTTAAATCAAAATCTTCTAGTTCTAAGTTACTTACTTCTTTATATAATTCTTGATTTCTCTTAGTTCTTGAAGGAACAATTGTTTCTTCTAATCCCTCTTCACTATCATAATATTTATTCATACGTGATTGTCTTGATTCCATAAAAGTCCACTTCCTATCATATATAATAATAACATAAACAAGACTTTTTTTAAAATATTTTATTTGCATTTTTACATCATAGTTGTTATTATTTATGAAGGAGGAAATATTATGATAAAAGTTGATGAAAATACATGTATAGGTTGTGGAGCTTGTATGGCAATTGCTCCAGAAACTTTTGATTTTAATGATGCAGGTTTATCTACTGTTATTTCAGAGGAAGTGACTGATTCTGCTCGTGAAGCTGTAGGAGCTTGCCCAGTAGGAGCTATTGTTATAGAAGCAACACAAGAAGTAGAAAATACAATTGAAGAAGTTGTTGAAACAGAATCAAAAATTGTTGAATTCCCTACTGAATCTGCTGAAGAGACAGAAGAAAAAGCTGCTTAAGTTTAATCCATTAAAAAATAAGAGTTGTAACTCTTATTTTTTTAATGCTTTTAATCTTTTCACTTCGTTCATTGATAAGTATCTATAGTCCCCTGATTGTAATCCTTTTACATCAAGGAAAGCTAATCTTTCCCTTGTTAATTTTGCAACAGGATGACCAACACTAAGAAACATTTTCTTAACAATATGATTTCTACCTTCAACTATCGTAATTTCTACTTTTTCTTTATTCTTAGCTTCATCACGTTTCTTAATCTTAACTCTTTTAGGTACTACTTTAACACCTTCTATAACTACGCCCTCTTTTAATTTATAAATCTCTTCTGTAGTCATAATTCCCTCTATAACAGCTAAATAAGTTTTTTCAACTTCATTAGAAGGATGCATTAATAAATTAGCTAACTCACCATCATTAGTTAAAATAAGTAAACCTGTTGTATCATAATCAAGTCTTCCAACTGGATATATTCTTTCTTTAGTATCAATTAAATCAGTAACTACTTTTCTACCCTTTTCATCTTTAGCACTACAAATTACTCCTCTAGGCTTATTAAGTAAATAATACTCATACTTAGTTCTCTTATTTAAAGTAACACCTTCAACAACAATTCTATCGTTATCTGAAACCTTAGTACCAAGTTCTTGTACTAATTCTCCATTAACATAAACTTCACCCTTTAAAATTAGCTCTTCTGCCTTTCTTCTAGAGCAATAACCCATATTAGCAATAACTTTTTGTAAACGTTCCATATAAATCACCTGCATCTAATTATATAGCAAAAACTAAAAAAAAGGAAATTTTCTTCCTCTTTTTTACATTTTACTTAAAAAAATAAAAATATATAACAATAGCAAGTACTATAAATCCACCTAATACAACTGCAATATTACTTATTTTCTTCATTTTAGAAATTTTCTTATTATCTTTAATCAATTCTTTTTCTACGCCTTCATAGTTTGTTATTTCCTTAGAACCATAACTTAAACTACTATAAACAATATAAACTACAAACAACAGCGATAATACTTTTAACCCTTTAGTTATACTAGAGACAACACCATTATGCTCTAATATAGTCAAAACAACCAATATTCCAACTATTATTAAAGAAATAATTAAGTTAGCTAGCATTCCTCTTTTTTTTCCATGAAATTTATATCCACAATTTACACATTTTTCAACTGTATTTTTATTAATCTTTGCACATTTTGGACAACTAATAGTTGGAAGTTCTAATCTAGAATTACATTTTACACACTTTTTAGTTCCCAAAACATTAGAAAATCCACATTTACTACATTTAATTTTTTTTATATCCTTCATTTTATCACTACCTACATTTAATTATATCAAAAAAATCTAGCAGCAACAATAAAAGCCGTTAACATCCCACATATATCAGCAAACAAACCAACCCACAATGCATATCTCGTCTTTTTTATTTTAATACTTCCAAAATATAAAGCTAAAACATATATTGTTGTATCAGTTGCTCCTTGTAGTACACTACCTAAGAATCCTAAATAAGAATCAACTCCATGAACTTTATAAATATTAGCTAGCATTGCAAGGGATGCATTTCCACTAATTGGTCTTAAAAACATCATTGGAACAATATCTTTTAACTTACCACCAATTATATTAAGTAATCCACTTCCAACAAATATATTAACTGCAAAAATCATTGCAAGTACTGCAGGAATAATATCAACAATTATCTTTAAACCATCTACACACCCTTCAACAAAATCATCGTATATATCATTTTTCTTAATAAATCCATAAAATAAAATAACAATAACAATAACAGGAACGATATAATTATTTAGCATTTTTCCTCCTTATCACATAATCTAAAAGTAACCCACAAACTGAACTAACTGTAGTTGCTATTAAACTAGGCACAATAATACTCATAGGATTAACACTTCCATAAGCTTTTCTAAGTGCTATAACAGTCATAGGTATAATCGTAACCCCACTAGTATTCAAAACTAAAAAAGTTATCATTGCATCACTTGCTCGACTCTTTTCTTTATTCTCTTCTTGTAACTCTTTCATTGCTTTTAATCCAGCTGGTGTAGCAACACTTCCAAGCCCTAACATATTCGCCGCTATATTAGAAGATATATATTCCATCGCCTTATCATTTTTTACACTAGGCATAATCTTTTTTAAAAACGGACTAAGTAACTTACTAAATTTATTTAAAAGACCACTCTTACTTGCAATATTCATAACTCCAGACCACAAAACAATTAAAGGACCAATCGATAATAACAAATCATAAGCACTAAAAGAACTCTCTAAAATAACATCTCCCATACTTGCATTGCCACTAATAAATGAATATCCAATTCCTAAAGCAATCAATAAAAACCATATCTTATTTATCATATCTCACCAAAATTTTAAAAAGTCTACTAATTTACTTAAAAAACTCTTATTTTTAGTAACACTTACTCTTTCATAATATAGATTTCTACTACCTATAACTTCTCCATTAAGTATAACTTCTACTTTACCAACAATACTACCTTGAGTAGCTCCACTTGTACTATTCTTTATTACATTAGTTTCTATTTTATCATCATCTTTCTTAACTAAATAAAAATCATTTTTTAATTTATAATCATTACCATAATCACTTGTCTTATCTAAAACTTTGACTCTTTCATAACCATTAAAATATTTTTCATATAACTCTTTATGATCATCAAAATCATTTCCATCATTAAATGTTACAACTATTAAAGACATATCATTCTTAGTTGCACTAGTAACTAAAGTACGTCGTGCTTTTTCAGTAAACCCAGTCTTTCCACCAGTACAATACTCATATGTTCTAAGTAACTTATTTTTATTTAGCCATTTATATGTTTTCATACTAGATTTAACAGTTATTTCTTTAGTACTAGTAATTCTCCTAAAATCTTCATTTTGCATCGCATATCGCATTAAAAGTGCCATATCATAGGCTGTTGACATATTAGCACTACCATCATCCTCTTCTAATCCAGAAGGATTAACAAAATTAGAATTTTTCATTCCTATATTATGTGCCATTTCATTCATAACAAAAACAAAACTATCTTTAGAACCTGCTACATGTGATGCTATAGCAAGTGCCGCATCATTCCCACTTCTAAGCATTAAGCCATACAATAAATCATCTAATAATAATTCTTCGCCAACTTGTACATAAATTCCACTGCCATAAGCTTTTAAAACATCTTGATTAATTCTTGCAACACTTTCTAAATCTCCATACTCAATTGCTGTAATAGCAGTAAGAATTTTAGTAGTACTAGCAATCAAACTTTCCTTATCAATATTACTTCCTTCCAAAACTCTCCCACTATCCATATCCATAACAATATAAGCACTAGCACTTATTGCTCTTACATAAAAAGGACATAACAATAATATTAAATATAATAACTTCTTCATCTAATCACCTAAATAATCATATGAAAAAAAGGACTCTTTAAGTCCTTAATTTATTAATTTCTATTTATCACTTCATAAGTAAAATAAGACTCATTTAAATCAACATTACCAACTATTCCATCAACTCTACCATTATCAGCATACTGCCACATATCATACTTACCTTCATAAGTTACTTTATCTATATATTGTGCATACCATAACTTATATCCAAAAAAGTTATCTAAATTCCAATGATAATTTATAGCATTTAAATTACTATAAAGCATTCCTATATAACCATGTGATCTCAAATAATCTAAAAAATAAATTGCATTATCATTAACCTTTTTATCACTAAGCCCAAACGTTCTCTTTTGATTAAATAATTCAAAATCATATACCACTGGAAAAGTAACATCATAATCTTTAATTAAATTCAACACAAAAGTAGCTTCTTCTAACGCCTCTTTTTGATTTAATGCGGTCGAATAAAAATAAACTCCAACTGGTATTTTAACTCTATTAGCTTCACTAATATTATATTTAAATTTACTATCTACATGAATCTCTTCATTACTTAAATTTCTATATCCACATCTAATCATTACAAAGTCTACTCCAGATTCTTTTACTTTATCCCAATTAATATCTCCTTGAAAACTAGATACATCAATTCCTTTAACTATTTTTTCTATTTCTCTTACTTCTAAATTATTATAAATATCTTTATCCTTATTTCTTATTCTTTCTAAATACCCCTGTATTTCACCAAATTCATTTTCTTCCAATCTAGCTGAATAAGCTGTACTAAATAACGAAAGTAAAATTCCTATAATAAATAAAAACAAAAATAAAACAACTAATTTATTGTTTTTTAAAACTAATCTTCTTATTTTATAAAATACTTTATTATTCATTTACTTCTCTCCAAAAACAATTATATCACAAAGAAAATTTTTAAAACAAAAAAACAATGCTAGATTTACTCTAACATTGTTAAATATTAAATTAACTACTAGTATCTATAATATAAGGACTATCTACACTACCATCACCAGATATATACTCAATACCTGCACGTAGAGAAATAGATGGACGAACACCAAATGTACTAACCACATAATCCGTATTCCAATTTCCAGAATAATTTACACGGAACCCATTCACATATCTTGAACTAAAATTATGTGGTGACATCGTCCAAAAGGCTTCATCAGATGCAAGAGGAGATTTAACAAAATATGCTAAACTTTGTTCCTGTTTTGTTATTAAACCTACAGGATATTTTAAAGCCCCATTTCCATTTGTGCTATCAACTGTAAAACGATCATTTTTATTAGTACAAGTTAAATCATTTTTAGTAGAAGATATAAAGTCTAAAGTGATCGTCAAATCTCCATTAGGATTCCACCCATTGTTTACAGGATTAATCATACTTCTATCATTACACCAATACGTATCTTCTAAATACTTAGTATATTCTGTCATATTATGTTCATACCAATAATCTATAGTTGTTTTTATTGTAGAATCTTTTGTATTAACATCTTCATTATACAACATTTCATTTAAGGCATCTTCTACTGACTTGCCACCTACTAGATTTATATAATATGGAGTTCCACTAGATACATAATATATATATGATAAAGTTGTACAAGTCCCTGAATTATTCCAACATGTATAATGATTTTTACCTAATGTTTTATTTTCAGACTGCCAATTAAATATATTTTTTATTGGAGACTCATCTGTATCTATTAGTGTGTATAAATTGGATTCAGAATCATAAGTAAATGAGTTAGCATATTTATATCCTTTTCTATCTACATATGTGATTGCTGAATTATTTGTTGACATAACATACATCATATTATCACAAGTAATTTTATTATTACCACAAGTATAATAATTCTTATATTTAGAATAATTTGAATCCCAATCTAACTTTTCTATCGTTATTGGAGACATTAAAGTAAACGAACCATCATTATTATCTTTTACATCTGTTCCAAAAGTTATTGTTTTCTCATATCCCTCATCATTCAAAGAATTACCTTCAGATAAAGTAATATAATACATATAATTTTCATCAGTTTTTAATATATAATATAAACTAGTACAATATCTTCCCGAACTATAACTACTCCTACATGTATACTTACCAACTAAATCTTCATAATTATTTTTTGTTACAGGATTTCCTTCCTCATCAGTAGTTGTTTCAATCCAAGGAGTTTGTTCAACTGAATCGGGACTATCTTCATATAAATAGTATTTACCATCTCTATATTCATATGTATCTGAATAAAAATAATTATATGATGAACTTGAAGACATATATCCAGAATTTAAGATTGTTTTTGAACTTGACATCGATTTTGAACTATACATATATATAGTATTATACATATACCCAACATATGCAGGTGAAGAAAGACTTGGATTAAATTCAACATTTAAATTCTTCGTTCCCATTAAATTTTTTGTTAAAGAAGATTTTGTCTTTGTATTATTACAAGTACCATTATTATCTACAACACCATTATATAATAGCTTTACCCCACCTGTATCCGTAGTTCTCACTATCTTCCAGCAAACATCTTTCCCTTCACTATTTTTTGAAAATATTACATTATTATTAGATGCCGAATCATAATAATAGTAAATATCTTTATTACCTAAAAATGTATCAGTTGCTCCCATATATTTTCTAGCATATTTTGAGGAATCATTAACATCCTGTTTAACTCTGTTATATAAAGTTAATCTTTCTCTTACTTCACCATCCATAGATTTTGAAATAAGCGGTTTAGTCCATATACCTCTTATGATAACATCTTCTGTAGGCATTACAAAGACATCATCATTCACTTTTTTAACTCCTTGATTAATAATCTCCCATCCATTAAACATATACCCGTCGCAAATTAATTGGTCACTTCTTTTTTTTACCATTTCAAAAGCATAATGCATTTCGGGTTCATCCATTTCACTACTACATTTTGATGGCATATTTGGTTCATATATTACTTCATACCATGATTTTAAAACTGGTGTTTTATTTGATGTATCTTTTTCGACTTCTTCTTCTTGTAATTTATATTCTATGGTTTCTTTTTCATTGGTTGGATAGAAACCTTTAGTTCCTACATACTGTTCTTTTAAACTAACATCAATAGTCATTTTAGCAGATTCACCAGTTCGAAATTCGTCAGAAGCAAAAGTCCATATCACTTTTTGAACACCATTTTCTTCTTCTAATTTTATGTGACCTTTATCTACTTTTATATCTTTTACATCCTCAACATACCAATGCTCTTTATCTATGAAATCCACTATTTCAAAAGTATCGTAATATTCAGGAGCTATACTTGCTTCGAATAAAACATTATTTAAATTACTCATATCAGCAATATATTGATTATCTGAAATATCAATAATATCCTGGACTATACTTGTTCCCATTTCATATTGAATGCCATTTATTACCATATATGGATATTTATCTTTTAGTACATTATAAGTTGCAACTTGATTTGGAGTATCTTCATTTGGATAACCATCTGTCATAAATAAAGTAACTACATCCCTACTTGACTCCTTTATATATTCTTCCATTACCTTATCAACATTTAATAATGCAGCATTATAATCAGTACACCCTTCAACTTCAAGGTCATCTATCAAATTAATAAGTTCATTTGTATCATTCGTAAAACCAGTTAAAATAGAAGAATAACTATCAAAAGTAATAAGAGACACTCTATTATTGGAATTAGATAAAAGATAACTTATCAATTCTTTAGAATCAGCTTTAACTCTAGCTAACTTTTCTCCCTCCATACTCGCGGAAATATCCAATACAAATATTACATCTTTTAAATTATCTCCAGTTTTTACAACAGTATTTAGCTCAAATTTAATCTGTGCTTTATTTAAATCTGTCCAATCAGCTGACTTATCAATGTGCCAACTTCCACCTTCCTGTTTATCATAACCTTCTGATTTAATTTCAACACTCTTTATCTCTTCAGTATAAACACCCACACTAGCAAGAACTTTTCTAGCTCCACTAATAAAAACATTTTCACTACTTGGAGTAAACAAAGAATACAAAGTACAAACAAATAATATAGAAATTAATACAAAAACAAGTCGTTTAAAAACAACTTTAGTATTTTTATTCTTTCTATTTTTTTCTTTAAGTCTTGGTAATTCTAAATCTAAATTTTTTTTATTTCTTTTCAACATATTTTCACCAACTTCATAAAAATTTGCATCAAAAAACAAATAACTATTTTTCCTACTATACTATATAAATAATATCATCAAAATTTAAGATTTTCAACCAACTAAAAAAGACAAATCTACTAATTTGTCCTAATTATTCACTATAAACCTTTAAAAGTTTTACATCATCTTTCTTACTAGCTATTTCCTTAGCTACTATTGCATCAAAGTAACTTTGCTTTGCTATTGTATTACCTGATGGACAAAATCCTAAAACAACTGGACTAACCTCACCATTAAGTGCAAAATAACTATTAATATCTCCTATTATTTTCTTTATTACATTAATATTAACTATTTTTTCAGATGATAATGTATATATAATTAATTCCCTTATAAAAACAGTATTAACAGATAATGGAGTTGAAAATTTACCAAAACTACTTATATATTTTTTATAAATATCTTTCATACTGGAAACATCATCATATAAACTGCACATCAAAAATGCTAAACTTCTATTTAAACTTGATAAATTAACTAACCAATCTATATTTTCAAATTCATCTTTACGTGCTTCACCCAGTATTATCCTATCAACTAATAAATCAATTGTCCAAAAACTAATAATCTCTCTTTTTATATCTGATGATATTTCATCAGTTTTTAATTTATCATAATCAGTTGATAAACCATATAATATATTATCAATTGACCACATTTTCTTATTTCCTCCAACAAAATCATTTTTGAATCTTTCTAATAAAATTTTTAAATAACTATCATTTATATCAAAAAAATCTATTCTAGTATCATATATATTTTTATAAAAGTCTACTTTTCTGTCATAACTTATTTTATCTTCCTCTGTCTTTAATTTATCTAAGTAAATTCCAATTAAACTATCATTTTTAGTCACTAAAGCAAGAGCAACAATAATATTTTTTAATTCTGGAGAATAATTAACTCCACTACATATTACTCTTAAAATATCTCTATAGCATTCTAATTCTTGAGGTAAATTTTCATCATATATTATGCTTTGATATACACATTGAACATTCTTCTTACTAAAATTAAACATATAATCACCAACTTTAGTTTAGTATTATAAAATAAAAATCCTAATTATTATACTTAAAAAGAATAATTTCTAAAATTATTCTTCATATTCATAAATTCCATGTATCTTTTCTAAATCTTCATTTGATAACTGAACTACTTCCCAATTATTTCCATTTTTATCTACTTTAAATTCTATCTCATAACTTATTGTTTCAGTTGCTTCTTTCATTCTACTTAATTTATAAGTTAAATATTTAGCTTTGTCATACACGCCATTTTCATCATTAAATTCATCTTTATGTTCTTCAAAATATTTTAACGAATCTTTTTGAACTTTATTTAAATTCATTACTTTAATCTTCACTTTTACATATGCCCTATCTCCATCATATGTCTCATCTTTTATTTCATATGAAAGTGTACTATACTCTTTTTTTAATATTTCTTTATACATCTTTTTTTGTTCATCATCTAAGTCTTCTTTATCAACAAATTCATCTAATTGATCAACAAGCTTACTATCTAAGGTAACATACATTTCTAAATAATCTCTTACTGCTTCCTTTGCTGTCATATTTTTTCCACAACCAGTTAATATTATTCCCAAAATTAAAAGTAATAAAATATATATTTTCTTTTTCATAATTTTTTCTCCTCTATTTTTATTATTGTTTATAATTAACATTTTATACATCTTATGTTAAAATACTTGAAAGGAGTGATTTAAAATGAAACAAACAATACTAACTGGTTTAAGACCAACAGGAAACCTTCATTTAGGACATTTATTTGGAGCTGGTCAAAACTGGACTAAATTACAAGATGATTATGAGTTTTATTTAGAAATTGCTGATGTACAAGCTTTAACAGACAACTTCGATAATCCAGAAAAAGTAAGAAAAAATGTTAAAGAAATTGCCGCCGATTTATTAGCTATTGGAATCGACCCTGAAAAAGTTAATTTATTTATTCAATCTAAGATTCCTGAGATAGCTGAATTAACAGTATTTTATTCCAATCTTGTTACTGTAGCACGTCTACAAAGAAATCCAACTGTCAAGTCAGAAATTGCACAAAAAAAGGAATTATTTGGTAATGATGGTGAAAGTATTACTTACGGATTTTTAGGATATCCTGTATCACAAGCAGCAGATATTACATGTTTTGATGGTGAACTTGTCCCAGTTGGCGATGACCAACTTCCTTTAATCGAGCAATGCCGTGAAATAGTTCGTAAATTTAATTCAATATACGGTGAAATATTAAAGGAACCAAAACCTTACCTTTCTAAAACAACAAGAATAAAAGGATTAGATGGTAACGACAAAATGGGAAAAAGCTTAGGCAACGCTATTTATTTAGTTGATGATGAAGAAACAATTAAGAAAAAAATAATGGGTGCAGTAACAGATCCAAACAAAATAAAAAAAGATGATCCTGCTAATCCTGAAGTATGTATGGTTTACTACTATCATAAATTAATTAATAGTGAAGAAAACCTAAATAAAATATGTTCTGAATGTAAAAAGGGAGCTCGTGGATGTGTTCAATGTAAAAAAGAATTAATCGAAAAAATGAATGAATTCTTATCTGATATAAAAGAAAGAAGAAAAATATATGAAGATAATCCAGAACTACTTGATGAAATACTAAATAAAGGTACTGAAAAAGCACGTGAAAAAGCTAAAGAACAAATGAACAAGATTAAACATGCTATGAAGATAGATTACTAAATCTATCTTTTTATTATGAGATAAATACCAGGAAAAATCATATAAAACTCCCAAGTCTTCAAAACCATTTTTATAAATTCCCAAAAACTAAAACCATATATTAGTAAATTAAAATAAATTACTATAATGCTTATACTCATACTAATTAAAAAAATACCCAAAACTTTTTTTAAAATTCTTCTCATACTTAAGTATATTTTTATTTTTATTTTATATTATTAATTAAGGTGAATTTATGAATTTAATAAAATACATAATCTTAAGTATTATAAATAGTATTACAAATCTATTACCAATATCATATGATAGCCATATCTATATTTTTCAAAATACTTTTAATACAAAAATATTTGATAATGTTTCTCTAAATGCTTTATTAAATCTCTCACTCTTTATCACTATAATAATTATTTTTCATAAACAACTAATAAAATATTTTCTTTCTATAATAAAGTGTATCATCAAAAAAAATAAAACATCCTATAAAACTAAGACAAAATATATAAAATCTCTTATAATATCATCAATCATAAGTACAATAATGTATTTGATTATACCTCATAAAATTAATAATATAAAAATAATAGCAATATCATATATCTTAACTTCTCTTGTTATTTTATCATCAACTAATAAAAAAGGAACAAAAAAATACAACGAAATAACCTACACTGATTCTATTATAATAGGTTTATCTACTATATTTACTTTCATTCCAACAATCTCTCCATTATGTGCAAACATGTTTATTTGTTCTAAAAGAAGATTTGACAAAAATACCACTCTTAAGTATTCTTTCTTATGTTTATTACCTATTCTTTTAATTAATTCTATACCAGGTATTATCATTTTAATAAGTAATCAAGAATATCTTCTTATTTCTTCTATATGCGTACTAATTTCTATATTTATATCTTTTTATATTTATGATTATTTTAGTTACATTTATTATGAACAAAAATTATACAAATTATCTATTTATTGTCTATTTTTAGCTGTTTTTTTATTAATATGGTTCCGCTAATTATCTTACAACAACTGCTTTTTTACCTATCTTATTAAATATTATTATAAATATACTTTCAGGAATATAAACTTAACCAGTAGTAGTATTTGTTTCTAATTTTATTATATATTTATCTTTGTGATTAGATTAAAAACATTATCTATAAGTAAATTATCTATTTTTCTTCGCAATATTTATAATTTTTTCTTTTTCTTTAAAATTTTTCTACAAAAAAATGATCCAATTTTAAGGATCACTTTTTATTCTTCAATATTTTCTATTAAACCTAAGTCAACGCTATTAATAGAATCAAATCTTTTTGTTATTTTTTCAGTTGTAATATTTATATCTTTTATATCTTTAGTTACTGTATCTATACTACGAGATAATTTATCCCATCTTTCTCTATATTTAACAAATTCTTTACTAAGTCTATTTAATTCTACATGAATTATCTGTGCATATTTATCTCTTTCCATATTTTTTAGAATCATTTGTATAATAGTTAAAGTACTCATCAAAGTAGTCGGACTAGTTATCCACACTCTTTTTTCATAAGAATATTTTAGTAACTCTGGATGATAAGCATTGATTTCTGCAAATATCGCTTCCGCTGGTAAAAACATTATCGCTTCATCAGCAGTTTCACCAGGTATTATATATTTACTATTAATTGCATCTATATGTTTTTTTACATCATTTTTAAATAATTTAGTAGCAGCTTCCCTTTCCATATTAGAAAGACTTCTATCTGTCATTCTCTCATAGTTTTCTAAAGGAAACTTACTATCTATACATATTGTTCCTAAAGGCTCTGGAGCAAATAGAATTGAATCAGCAATACTACCATTACTCATTGTATGTTGAATATCGTAAATATTTTTATTTCCTTCACCAAATACTGAGGATAATATATAATTTAGATTTACTTCTCCAAATATACCTCTAGTTTTTTTATCAGTTAAGACACTTTGAAGTCCAACTATCTCTGTAGATAAACTATCTATTTTTTTCTGTGCTTCATCTATTTTAGTAAGTCTTTCCAAAATATTATTAAAAGTTTTATTAGTTTTCTCGAAATTTTGATCTATTCTCTCATTAACTTTTTCATTTATTAAAAGTAATTTATTTTCTATGTTTTCATTCAATGCATTAAAATCATTTGTTAAATATTTATTTATATCAAATTTAAAATCTGCTAAATCGTTACTAACATTCTTTTCTAACTTTCCTAATCTTTCTACTATGTCTTTATCATCATCTTTTTTTAGCAAAATTAAAACCGCTAAAACTATTAAAATAATTAATAAAATAAGTAAAATATAATCCATAACTAAAACCTCTCATCTAAATCAAATTTTTTGTTAACAATTTGTGCAACTATATAAGCAATTACTATTAATAATATAACTTTAATAAGTACTAATGGATTAGTCAAACATTCTACTAAGTTACAGCCAATATAGCCTAAAAATAATATTACAAATATCTTACCTATAAATAATGCGTAAAAATATTTTTTTATTGATATATTAGATAAACCAGCCCCAACATTTATAAAAAAAGATGGTGCAAACGGTATTGCAATAATTAAAACTAATTGTTTAAATTTTAAATTATCAACTTTTTTCATAAACTTAGATAGTTTTCCTTTAGAAAATTTCTTCTGAAAAAATCCACTTAATCCTTTTCTGCATAAATAGAATGCTAAAAAGCTTCCAATAGTAGTTAATAACCAAGAAATGATACAACCAATTATTGGCCCTAAAGTAAGAATATTTATAGTTACAAAAACAACTAAAGGTAAAAATGCAAAAATACCTTCTAACACTATCAAAACTGAACTTAGTATCGGCGCCCAAATCCCTAATCCCATCAAAAAATCATTTAATATATTACTAAAATCTTTTAATATTTCTATTATTTTTACAATTTCCATATACATCACATCATTATTATAATTTAAGATAATTGTAAATACAATAAACCTATAGTTGCACTATGTAAACTTACATAACAGAAAAAGAAAAAATACCATAAGGTATTTTATTCTTTAACAATTAAAGTTACATCATATCCATAAAAATCTAATATATTAACAGCTTTTTTGCTTTTTATTCCACCATTACAATATAAATAATATTTTTTATTTTTATCTAATAATTCACTATGATTAATTAACAATTTTTCATATGGTATATGAACGCTTCCATTTACTACATGATTATCATTAGCATTGACATCAATAAATACTCCCATATTATTACGATAATCTTTTAATAACAACTTTTTCATTTTATTCACCCCTTATATTTTATGAGAAAAAAAAGAAGATGAATATTATTCATCTCCAAAAAAATCATCAAAGAATTCATCGTCAGATATTGCACTATTGCTATTTATTGTTATTTTATCTGGATCGATATTAACATTTGTTTTTTCTTCTAATATATCAGGCTGCTTCAATGCTGATTGATTATAATTAACATTATTATTTACAGGTTGACTATACATATTAAAATCATTTAATTTTTCAGTTACATTATTTAATCTTTCCTTTGGAATTTCAAAACTATCTGTAACTGGCGAATTATTAACATCATTTTTTACAGTATCCATTATATTAGGAACAGAATTATATATATTATAATCATTTGCATTGTTAGTTTTTACAACCGCCCCACTACTATAGTTAGGTTGTATTACAGAAGCTTTTTCAACCTTTGGTAATGCATCAAATTTGAAATCATCTTCATCGTATGGACTACTTGTTGCAACTGCAATATTAGCTTTTTCATTACCAATAGATATTTCAGTATTATTTGGTTTTATCGCTTCATTACTTTTAGCTCCAGTTGAACCAAATATATTAAAACTATCCATTTTATCTATACTACCAAACGTATCATCCAGTTTATTATTGAAATCATTTTTATTATACATACCATTATCCATAGATAATTGTTCTTTAGGTTGAGTTTTTTCTATAACAGGATCAACATCTTTGATATTTTGTCTTGGCATATCATTACTATTCATAAAATTATCTGATAATCTATCATCTAACAAACTAAGACCACCACTTTTTGGTACATCGCTGTTCATATTTGGCATATCAAATTTAGGTAAATCTGTATTTGAAATAGCATCACTTTTTCTTTGTTCTGCTTCTTTCATTTTAGCTTGTTCTTGCTTTTGACGTGCTTCTTCTGCATCTAACTCAGCTATTTTTCTATCGATATCTTTCATCATAGCATCAAGATCGATACCACCACCTAGTCCACCAAATAATCCGCCTTCATTTTTAGGTGCTCCAAAAGGATTTCCTCCACCCATTCCAAACGGATCTCCAACTGGCTTATTAGGCGCTCCAAAAGGATTATCACCAGGAGATTTAAATGGATTGCTTCCACTTAATCCAGGTCCTTTTTCATTAAGTGAATTTTTTATTTTTTCACTTTTCTTCTTTTTAGTAAATTCCTTAACATCAAATAATTTAACATCTCTCTTTTTTCTCAAAGGAAATTCTGCTTCAAATTTTGAATGTCCCCAATCCATTTTAAAGTTAGGAGTATATTTCGTTTTAAAAGGAGACAAACGCCATCTAATTATAATAGCTTCAAACAATTTTAATTTTTGTAAATCTGTAACTGTAACTAATGGTGTAGAAGCAGTTTTATCTTTATCACCAGATTTAACTTCACCACACATTTTACTTATTTCTTCAAGTGCAGCAAGTTCTGTACTTATTAAATATACTAAATTTCCACAGTTACCTTTAATTGTTTCAGCATCTTCATTACCATAAACACTCTTTAATTGTGCAAAGTTTTGAATGATAAATGTAAATCTTATTGCACGTGAACGAGCTGCTGTAACCATTGTTGTAACATCTTTAAGCGGAGGCATATTTGCAAACTCATCAAGAATAAAATTAGTTCTAAATGGTAACTTACCACCATTAGCTTGTGCAACATCAATCAAAGTTTCATAACATTGTTTAATAAATATTGTAGCAAGACCATGATACGTTGTTTTTTCATCATGAATTATGATAAATACTGCGGTCTTTTCTTTTCCAATATTTCTCATATCAAAATCACTATAAGCAAGCATTTCTGATAAGTTTTCACGTGAAGCAAATAACCTTATTTTTTGTCTAAATACTGACAAAATTCCTCCTTTAGTATCTGTTGGTGAATTTATAGTATTAGAAGCAAATACGTAAGCATTTGAAGCTTCACCTTTTAATGTAAAATATTCTTTAATATAAGTACTAGCAGCAAACTTTTCTTCTCCAACTGTACTCATATAGTTAATAGAGTTAAGATTTATTTCATCCTGATCAGCATCCTCAAATAAGCCTAATGCTAAACCAGAAAAATAATCGGCTGCTGATTTTTCCCAGAATGGATCACCACTCTTATTATTTGGGTCATACAAAATATTTAGTCCAACGTCATCCAATAATTCAGTAGCTTTATCAAAATTACCATCTTTGTAATATTGATATGGTAAAGTAAGTGGATTCCAAGCATTACCATTTTGTGGTTCACGGAAATTCAATACAACTACATTATATCCACGTTCTTGCATATAAGAACTAGCAGCTTTATAAAGTTCTCCCTTAGGGTCAGTAATAATCATACTTTCGCCTTTTTTAATTAGTAATTCTACCATTGGTTCAACAACAGTTTGTGATTTACCTGAACCAGTAGAACCTATAACTAAGTTATGATATTCACCATTATCTACCCATAAATGTTTTCCATCATTAACAAGAGGAATACCAGCAACATCGCTTTCACGAGCTAAAGGATCAACTACTTCTACACCTTTATCACTCTTCATTTCTTTTTCTTTACACCATCTTGAATAACCCTTATTTTCTTTTTCTCCAAGTTCAAAACCAATACCTTTTTTTCTATCAAAAATATAAGAAGAAACACTTGAGAAAATCAATACAACAAATATGATAAATAAAACTATTGTTGCACCAAAGAACTCTGTAAATCCAGGTATTGGATTTAATCCATAAAAAGATCCAGTCCTTCCAAAATAGCTTATATTAGTCGTTGTAATTGCACATAAATAAAGTAAAAATCCTGCAAATATTCCAAACATTATTAAATCTTTACTTGATACACGAAATTTCAAACGAAATCACCCCAAATCTAAATATATTATACTACATAATAATAGAAAAATAAAAGGAGTTTATTTCCTTTTATCTATATTTAATTCTAGTAACTTTAGATATTATAAAAACAACCAAAATAAATGAACAAAAACTAATAAAAATAATTAATACAGGATGCTCATTAAAGAAATTAGTAACTTCACTATCTTCCTCTTTATTATTTACATCATTTATTACTTCGTTCTTATTATCCTTTTCTTCTTCATTCACAGAAGTATCTAATAATAAATAAATATTTTTTCTATCATCTCTATTTAATTTCCAAGTATAAACACTGCCATTAATAATATCTGCATTATTTTCTTTTACTTTATACCCAGTTTTAATATTAATAGTAACATCAGTCAACTCTGGATACTGATTAAAGAATAATAAACCACCATTATCTGTTGATATCAATATTGTTTTTTCTTTATTATCAACATATATATTAGATGATTTAAACCCCTCTTTAACAGTACGAGCTCCCTTATAATTACTTAAGTTAAATTTATAACTATAATCAAATCTATAACCAGTGCCCAAATCTTTCAATGTTCTTTGATAATAAGATATCCCACTAGCTTTCTCATCTGGAGCAGCATCTATTATCATATCTTTTCCAAAAGCTGGAATATATTGCCTAAATGCCGTTTTTAATTGCTCTTTATTATAATATTCATTAGGATATGCATATATCGAAACAATCTCATCTATTGTATTACTATTTATATCAACATTAACTTCTGCAGTACATCCACATAACATAAAAATTAAAAATATAAGTATAATTATTTTTTTCTTCATTTAATTACCTCTCACATGTGTTTCATAGAATCCAGTCATATCAACACCCCAATATCCAGAACTATTAAATGCTCTCCTAGTAAATAGTACACCTGAGGAATTTCCACTAGCTTCTGCACATATATAACTATTTGTAGATTCTTCAATGCCAATAACTAAAACAATATGTTCCGAAGATTCAAGTAAATCTCCAGGTTCCAGAACTGGACTATTAGATAAAGATACTTTTTTAGCTCCTGATAAGTTTTTAAATTGACCAGCTAACATTTGTGCTATATTAAATCCACCATTTTTTATTGCCCATGGAACAAAACCAGAACAGTCAAATCCACAATAGTTATATGATTGTCCATTTGCATATGTATGACACTGAGAGCTCCCCCAATAGTCTAATGCACCATCAACAACACCATCGTAGTGTCCACCACCCCAATAATAAGGTATTTTTACATCATAGTTATTTCCAAGTTCTGCTATTAAGGTTACTCCAGCAGCAACTACTCCTGCTCTTGTACCATAACCAGCCTTTTCGACATTAGAAGCTATTAATTCACTAAATTCTTCTATACTAGAACCTTGACTAATTAAGAATGACCCTAAAGGTTGATGTAAAATTTCATCTCCTTCAGAAGATAAAACATAATCACCATAATCTATATTTCCATAAGAACTACATTCTCCTGAACTAAATCCATCACTATTAGAATATACTTGACCAAGTATTTGTTCAAAATCTTTACCTTCATTAGCTAAGTTAATAAATTGTGTTGATGTAGAAGCAACATAACTAGTAGAAACAACTCTTCTAGCTTCATCAATTAACACTTTACCTTTTACTTCATCTGCTAACTCTAAAACATGTTGTTTTTTAGATTCACTTAAAGCAGATTTCCATAATGTCCCACTATTTATCTCTGGCGAATAGATAGATATAGATCCTCTATTCTGTCTATATATATCTTTTTCATAATCCCAGTATACTTGATCTGCTTCACAAGCTCTCATTCTTATCTTTCCAGTAGATGTATTATAGCCATAAAAACAATCATCTTGATTACTTGGACACATTCCACTATTTCTAGTCAATGCAAACCCTCGAGCTGCAACAATTTGAGCTTTAATCGCCTCATCTGGTGAATCAGGACCTATTTCTGCTAAAGCAACACCTAATACATATTTTTCAAAATCTACAGTTTCTAAAACAGTATAGTTACTAGCAGTACCATCACAATTTATTAATTCAACTTGAATTCCTTCTAATTTAACCTCTCCAGCCATACTAACACCAGATAAATTATATGTACAATGTGCACCTTTCTTTTTACCTTTGCTAGCTTCCTCTTCTAAATTAGATATAACTAAAATTAGAAATATAATTATAACAACGCCTATAACAATTGCTATATATGGATGTGCAACAAGAAACTCTAAAACTTTCTTTTTAGCAGTATTAATAGCCTTATCTTTAGCTCCACCGTTTTTATTTCCAGACTTACTATTACCTGCACTACCTTTACCTTTATTTCCACTACCTAAACCAGATATAGCATTTCTAAGTCTAGAACCTAAAGAGCTTAAACCAGACTGACTATCATTTATACTATTAACTCTTGGCCTATTGTTCACTCCAGCATTTTGAGAAGGCTTAGCACTTTTTTCACCTTGTTTTGCTTGTTGAACTTTATTATTATGAGCTAAATTCTGTCTTGCCCTTTCTGTACTGTCTGAAAGACCATTTGTTTTATTACCTTTATTTAAAGCTCCATAGCCATTATTTTGTTGATTTTTTGAATCTTGTTCACTAGGCAAATTTGAAGAATTACTTTTTTGATCTTTATTACCATTATCCTTAGATGAATCTTTATTATCTAAATTATCTTTTTTTTCTAATCCATTATTTTTATTACCCAAATCATCTTTATTATCCAGACCATCTTTTTTACCTAAACCATCATTTTGTGTAGCAAGTAACTGATTTGTTGGCTGATTGCTAACTGGATTTTGTCTTTCTGGTATATCAACAGACGTTCCATCATTTGGATAAACATTTCTATTATCATACCCAGGTGCTCCTAAACCATCACCATAATTTTTACCAATATCAGGAGCTGTCTCTCTTCTTGATGGCTGCTGTATTGGTGCCCCTGCTCCTGGTTGATTATTAATATTATTATTGTTTATATTATTATTTATTGCAGGATTACGTTTAATATTATCACCAGTAAAATCAGAAGAAGGCATCTCTTGAGAAGGTTTTTTTATATCTGGATTATACCCATTTGAAATTCCAGAATTATTAGAATCATTTTCTTTAGGAACTTCCATTTTAGAATTATTAACCATAGGAATTTCACTATCAGAAACATTAAATTCCATAGAAGGAACTTCCACATTATTAATAATTTTTTTTGAATCTTCTAACAAACTATCTTGCAAATCTTTTATTAGTTTTTCATCATTATTCTGTGACATATTACCACCCGCTTACTTCAACAAAAGTATATCATAAACTAGCAAAAGAAAAAAGCTGTTAAACAGCTTTTTATAGTCCTCCACCTGCTCCAAAAGAGTCAAGTTCCTCTTGTGTACATAAAATATGTACTCTCATACGTCTACTACCACAAACAAATAAAGCTTCTCCCTGATTATAATATTTAATACTATCAATTTCGCTTTCATTTAAATCTATTAATGTAGCCAAATCTTCAACAGCCTGCTTCTTCAATCCCATTACTAAATAATAAGATGCATTATCGAAGATTGCTTTACCATGCATTATTAAATTAGGAGCTGCAAAATCTGTAGGTTGTTGTGTAATTATTATAGTACCAGTATTATATTTACGAGCACGTCTTTGCATTTGTGCTAAGAATTCTGCTCCAAGTTCATTTCTAGTAGATAACAATACGTGTGCTTCATCAACACATAACACAGTTGTTTGATTTTTATCTAAACTTAATCCCCAAGCATATTTTAAAATGTTAAAGAATAAAGCCTTACGTATATTTTCATCACTATTCATTAATTCTTTTATATTAAATACAATAATATTACTATCGATATTTAATGTTGTATGTCCACAGAAATAATATCTTAATTCACGAGTTAATGGTCTTACTTTTAACTCAAGTCTTTCCATAACATCTCTTTCTCTAGTCTTTTCAGGCATTGAAAGTAAACGTCCTTTTATAGTTGCATAAACATCATCAAAAGTTGGAAAGTCATCAGATGTTAAAGTACTAAAATCTGTTTCAAAATCAATTTTATAACGTTTATATGTATCTTGTACTACCTCACTAAACATTGCTAAAACATCTTCTTCAATACTAGGAGTAAGATATTTCATAAATGCTTTTAATGATTGTAATGCTCTTGTAAGAACTGTATATCCAAGACCTTGTTCTAATTCTTCTTGATCGGCATCAGGAACAACTTCAAGTGGATTTATCATTCCAAATTCTCCACCCTTACCTAAATCAAGATAACTACCATTTACATTACGACACATATCTTCTAGTTCACCTTCAGGATCAACACATATAACTTTATAGCCATTTCTAATATGGCTTCTAATAAGTAACTTAGCTGCTGTTGATTTACCACTACCTGATGTACCTAAAATAATCATATTAGCATTATTTCTATTATGCTCTTTCTTTATTTTATATAAGAATTGGTTAAATAATATAACTCCACCTGAGAAATCAACTCCAAATAAAGTTGAATCTCCTGGATCTTTTATACTATCAAATACAAATGGATACATAGCTGAAATACTAATTGAAGGAATTGGTGTACCAATTCTACTTTCGATATCTTGTCTAGGGAATATAGGAATAATAGATTTAAGTACTTTTTCTTGTTCAAACATTAATGGAATAGCTCTCATACCTAATGCATCTACAAAACTACGTACTTGCATTTTTTTCATTTCTAATTCTTCTGGATTATTAGCAGTAATCATTATATGTAATTGAAAGTCGAATATTCTAGCTTGTGTTGATGCAAGCATTGTAATAAAACTTTCTAAAGATTCATAATCTTGTCTAATTCTTTCTTGAATAGTTTGATCATGTTCAGTTTGATATCTCATTTTCAAATCTGCTATTTCTTTATTAAGCATACTTTGCAATGTTGAAAATTCTATCGGAATATGTTTTGCAACAATCTTTACTCCTGATATATTTGTTAAATTAGCCAAAAAACCAGGATTAATAAATTTTGGATAACTAATAACAGTTAAAATTGTTGCACTTTTACCACTTATGATAAAATCCATTGGTTTAAATTGTAAGCCCTTAGGAGCAATTTCACTTTTAAAATTCATGATACTCTCACCGTCCCAAAAGTCGTTGTCATTCCACCATTTAAGAAGTTATCAAGAATCATTCTTAAATCTGAATTTGATACTTGTGTTGAATTAATTGAAGCATTAGCAAGTCCTGCAATTAAATTATGAATTCTTTTTTGGACTACTTCTAATTTTTTCTCTTTAAATAGTATAAAGTACTCAGTATCTACAACATTATATTCTGCTCCCATAAAAGCATTAGCTTTATTAATATCTTGAATTATTAATTTTCTTATTGCACCATCAGTACATCTTTGATACAAAAGTTGCAATTGTGACAAATAAAGATTAATATCTACAGGTCTATCAGCAACTACTAACCAGAATTCATAATCAATCATATTATAAAAGTTCTGTAAATTAAATAATGTATTTTCTCTTTCTGCATTATCAAGAATAAAGATATTCTTAGGTGAAATTTTTATTCCACTAACATACTGACCATTATCTAGTTGAATCATACCATTCATAATGTTTTTTATAGGAACCCAATCTTCAGTATATTTACTTTGAGTTTCTACAGAAACATTAGGTGAATTACTTACTACGTTCGCCATTTCTAGCACACCAACCTCTCCAGTAGTATTTTTTTCTTCCCGAATAAAATCTATATATATTTCCAAGCAAAGTTCTAACATTATGATAATTTGGTACAGGAGCAACCAAGAAGGCTGCTATTAATGCAGGGGATACCAAACCTATCATAATTCCTATGTTATTAGACTTTATTATCATTAACAAGAATACTGATATTCCAACTCCAACTAGAAATATCACTAAGTCCTGCGTATTGAAGAAGCCCAAAATTAATTGAGACTTCTTTGAATTCGCTGGAATCAAATAGTTATTATCCATATATCACACATCCCTTCATATTTAAATTATTTTTTACCTTCTTTTTGTTTTTGAGCTTCTTGTTTTTTTCTATTTTTTTCTGCCAAAGAAGTTCTAGTAATATAAGATGAAGTAGCTTTTCCTACATCTCCTGCTACAGAAATAGAAGTTTTAGATTCAGATTTCTTGATTTTTCCAGTAATAAGATCTCTTCTAATTCTATCGAAGAATTCATCTTTATTATAAGAAGGATACTCAGAAGAAGTAACTCTAGTTTTATTTCCATTAGCATCCGTTTGATAAGGAACATAATCGTCGCCTTCAAGTTTATATGTTATTACATCTCCATTTGGTAATTTAACATCAAATTGAGATTGCTTACCATAATCTGCAGTTGGCTCAAATTTATTTCTAGTTATAACTGATTCACCAAATCCTTTTGATAATACAGAAGATAAAGATTCTTTAATAGGTTTACTTGGATCATCATTACCATTAGCATCTTTTTCATACCCAACAATAACTTCAGCATTAGGGTTATTTCTAATATATTCACTATTCTTACCATCGTTGAAGAAATCACTGATAATTCTATATACTTTATTTGTTGGATCTATTGACATTTCTTGAACATATGCATCAGCTGATGCTTCCATTGCATCTTTTGTAGCTTTAATTTCAGCTTGATGTTTAGTACGTCTAGATAACATTTCTGACTCGTTATATTTTGCAACAATATCTAAGTTACCAACAATTTGTTTACGTTGAGCATCTAGCAATTCTTGTGAAGCTATTTCAGCTTGATAAGCAACATCATATGAATTTTGTGCATTAGTAACCGCAACTTCTAAATTAGCAATAGTCGCAGCATCTGCTCCAGCAGCTCTTGCTGATGAAAGTGCAGACCTAGCTGAATTTAAATCTGTCATCATTTTATCTGACAAAGCTTTTTTACTAGCGAAGTCTTGTTCTAATTGTACATATTTTGTATCTTGTTGATACCTACGACGAAGTTCAGCATTGTAAGATTCATCATCCCAACCATCTCTATACTCACTAATTTTCTTAGCTTCAAGCTCAGTTAGTTTGCTTTTAAGTGCTTTTGTAGGATTATGTTTATTATAAGCTTCTTCACGTAACTTAGATTTTAGGTTATCTAAGCCATCACTAAATCTAATAGCTGCTTCTTCTTTTTCTGTACTTATACTTCCTGTAGTCCAAGCCTTAGCACGATTGTATAGATTATTAGCTGTATATGAAGATGTAGACAGCTCATTAGCTAACGCAGTTTCATAAGCTTTTCTTGCTTCTTGAAGCTTAGCTCTAATAGCTGCTTCTTCCGCAGTACCTTTCTTCAATTCAAATTCGTTTTCTAATTCCACAACTCTTTTCCATGCCTCTTTACGAGCTTTCTTAGCTGCATAATTTTGTTCACTTAAATCAAACTTAGCTTCATTTATAGCATTTGCTTTATTAGCCGCTTTTTCTGTATTAATATTAGAATCTCTCCACATTTTTCCAAATTTACCTTCAGGAAATGATAATCTTGCACCTTCCATAGCTCCCATTCTCGCAGTATCAAGAGCAGACATAACTCTTTCTCTACCAGTAATAGCTCTTTGTTTTCCAAACTTATCAGTAATCATTTTGCCTTTAGTATTATCCCAGTTATTTCTAGCACCACGGATACCACCACCAACTATTGATTTAGCAGCAAAAAAACCACCATCTTTTAGTTTTTCTCCTATTCCTAAATGCATATTTCCTTTAGGTAAATGTAAAGTTTCAGTTATAATTTCAGGAGCCTTTCTACAGAAAGCTATTAAACCTAAAATCAAGAAAGCTAAGGCAAATAACTGCTCCACATCACTTAATCCATTATTATTAGTCCAAGTTGAAACCGAAGAAAATAAATCCATTAAATGACATATAATATAAACAACAATATAAACAACAGAAATTCTTATAAATACCTCCATAAATGTCGATGTAACTGACTTAACATAAGAATTAAAGCTGTCCTTAAATTTAGGTAAAACTTGCATCACGAGTGGTACTGGCGCAATTATTTGTAAATATGCCAACTTAGCAGCACGAACTCCCATATCTATACTAAATGATACAAAGGCAAATAACGCAAAAGCACCTGCAATAGTAGAAATTCCAAACAAATAACTAATATCACCATCATCAACATATGCATTTATAAATACAGTATAAATTCCAAAACTTTCGCCTGCCGACGTCATAGCATAAGCTTCTTGTAAAGTTATCTTATCTGGATTTTTCATAAAGGCCGAAGTTGCACTTTGTGCTGACTTTCCAGCTCCTATACAAGTAATAACAGTTGCGCCAAAAGCTAACCATCCGATAGGCCCTGTAAATAAACCAGCTACACCAGCTGCTATTCCAACAGCACAAAATAATCCAATAGCAAAAGTTTCTGAAAAATAATCAAGAGGATTAGCAACAATATCTTCAGGTGACTTATTACTATCCTCAGAAGGATAGAAGAACGCTTGCCATAAACTTGTTGCAGTAACAGCTCCACCAACTGATTTAACATATTCGTCTGGATTAATTTGTGATTCAAAAGTTATAGTTCCATCCTCCGTAACTACTGCTCCACCTGTATCAATTTTTTGAGTATTTTCCGTTCTAAAAAACAATCTACCCAAGACATCATTTTCCAAAATTAAACCTTGTGCTTGATACATTAAATTAAATAAAACTGGTGCAATTGCCAAGCCTACAACCGCAACTACAACATTCTTTATCATTTTTGGTCCCAAATCACCCTTAGTAGCTTGATCTGGATCAACAATTGCTTTTAGTATTGCATATGAAAGTACAAATAGCATTAGTACACCAACAACTATATAAATCTTATTTGCAATCTCTGTATATGCACTAGAAGACAATAATCTTGCTCCTGCTAGTGCCATAAATACTCTAAAAGCTGAAGATATTAACCCATATATTAAAGTATCTAAAGTTAATAAAATCCCAACAAAACCTTTTTCCAAGGCTTTCATTAGAAATAAAGGATAAATCATAAATTTCACCACCTATTCAATTCCACAAGTTCCATACCAACCCAGTAACGGAAACAAGAAGTTTATCAATGTTGGTAAGAAAAATAATACAATAGCCAAAACTACTCTTTTTATAGTTCTTTTTGATGCTTTAGATAAATTATCCTTATCTTGACTAGCAGTTGCCTTAACAAAATCAAAAGTCGATAAAACCAAACATAATATAGGAGCTGCATATCCCATTATCTTAAACACTTGTTGTAAAAAATATGCAACAGAATCCTTCTTGCCAACATCTCCAAAAATACCTTCACAATCACGATATTCTTCAGCAGAAATATAGTCAAGTCTATAAATCACATCATCAGAAGCAGCCTTAACATAACTAGGTTTTATCATAAAAAAGCCACCAAAAATTATCAAAATTAACACAAATATTTTTTTACACATAAAAAACACCTCTAAAATAACCCATATATGGAAAATTATAACATAAAAAAAATGATATTTAAATAAATATCATCTTTTTATATTAATTTAATTATTAACAAGCACCCTTTGTAATGCAAGTTTCACAGATTGTATAATCTCCATCTGAATTAAATCCATCAGCTAAGCTAAATGCAAATCCAACAATTGTAGGAATAAACCATATAACTATACCTGCAATTATTCTCATCATTAGAGATTTAGCTGCTTTTTTGATTTCATCATCTTTACTTGCAACAACAGCTTTACCTAAATCAATCATACCAAAGATAATAACTAATAAAGGTATTACTATTTTGAAGATACTTAAAAGTTTACCTACTAAAAGCCAAATTGATTTTGTTTTAGCACAGAAACCGATTGCACCTAATAACATAATACACATCTCCTTCATTTCATAATATAATTGTATTTAAATTTGTTAAATCTGTCAAGTTTTTCTTTATTCTTTTACAATACCAAACAATCTAGCTGCTTTACTTTCTCCACCAGTTGGTCTATTTTTGTCAAAACCTAACTTATTTAACAGTTCATCAAGAACTCTATGTTTATCTTTTTTATCATCAAGAGGAGGTATATTATGGAAAACCCCACATCTAGCTTCACCTTCAAAATCTCTAACATCTGAAGCATCAAGCAAGCTTTTATTTAGTATAATTTTCATTCCTCTTATCTTGTCTAAGATATTCCTATCTCTTCTAATTAATTTATTAAGCATTAATGTAGAAGGCTCAATCAAATATAACATCTCAGTACAATTAGCTTCTTCAGCACTATTATTTATATCTATTAATATTACATTATAATTATTAACAGGATTATTTATTATTGAAGATAATTCTCTACTACTAACACTCTTCAAATCAGGATCATTAAAGAATAAGAAGTCATTTTTATCTAGTTCTAAACCTAAAACTGAATAATGTTCAGAAAGTTGTTTCTTCAACATATATAATAGTGTAGTTGCTCCTGCATGATCTGTCAAATTCTTTATACCGATTACTCGAGTTCCGCCCATTGTTGGCATCATCGCACTAGAATTTATATATGCGCTTTCATTTCCAACAGTTTGATTAAATCCAAACATACCTTTATTATTGTTAGGACGTTGCTGTTGAAATCCGCCACCTTGTCCTCCACCCATTGGTGAAGCACTAGAACCAAGTAAATGAAACTGAGCAACATCTTTATATGTATTCGGATTATCAATTAAATATGCTATCGCATCAATATTTCTTGTAAAATTGTATATTCCCATTGAGACAAGTTCAGATAAATACAGTGGAGAATTTACAATTTGTGAATCATCTAATAATAATATTATTTTAGACATATCCATACCAAAAGATAATCTTTGAATTTGAGATATATCTTGATATCCAGATATTGCTGTAATATCTAGTATCATTTTATTAAAGAAAAAATTATCAAATTGTGCAATTAAATCATCTACTTGAAATTCTCCATCAATTGTCTTTATTAAATCTATTTTAGCACTCAAACTAGACAACATTGCCGAATATTTATTAGAAACAATAACATTCATTTAATATCCCCCTTTAATTTCCCTTAAACACAGGTGTATTTTCCGTAATACTATTTGCTAATGAATCTGAAGTTGGATTATATATTTCATCAGTCATTCCATCTACTCTAACAGATAAAAACTCTGTTAGAACAGGAACTTCAAATTTATAAAATAACCTGATTTTATAATATACAGTAGAAAATTTAGGAGAAATATTTCTTTCTGTTGTCTTATATTTGGCAAAACAATAGTAATATTTTTCAGAAGATTTGGCTAATTCATAACTTCCACCTGCTGAATTTTCATATACTAAGTCTTTAACACCATACCATATTTCTCCATCATTAGGACATTGTCCTTTAGCTGTATATGCATTTCCTTTTAAATATAAATTAATAGTTTGATAAGCACCCAAATCGGCACAAACAGTACCACTTTTACCTTTTAAGTTAGAAGGTGTATTACAATGTGATACTTGATCAGTTAATCCTTTATGTCTTTCAATAATACTAAGCATTTCATTTTTTAATTTAAATGAAGCAGTATAATTAATAGTTATTGTAATATAGCAAGCAAAAATCAAAATAAATACTATAATCAATCCCAATAACCATACATTTGCGATACTATCTTTCATCTAAATCACCTACACTTATTTTCTGTTACTTGATCAAATTCATTTTTAGGCATATATATAATTGAAGTTTCACCCGCAATATTTATGTTAAAGAACTGTCTTAATATTGGCCAATCTAATTTAAAGAACACAACAACTTTATAATATGCACTTTCAATATGGCCAATTGGTCCATTAGCACCTCCAGGTTCAATTACTGAAGTTTTTGCCAAACAATAGTTAACTTTTTGTCCATACCCAGCAATTCGATTATTTGAATTAGTAGAAAATCTATACCAACAAGTTCCATCATCTGGACAAGTACCAGTAGATGCATAACCAATACCTTTAAGATAATCGTTAATCTTTGTTATGGTCTGTTCATTTATACCATGATACATTTCAATTGTAGTAAGAATTTCATCTTTAATTCTAAAACACCTTGAATAATTAGTAGATACACTAATAAAACATGTAAACACTGCTATAAATATCAAAACTATTGTATATATCCACGCTCCACCTATTGCTTCCTTCATAATTCCACCTACCCTCTATAAGGGCACTCAAATAATGTTTGATTATCAGCATTAGGATTATAACAATCTACCATTCCACTACTTTTATTATATCCTACGTCACAAACAGCATCAGCACACCTTGCGTCATCCTTTAATCCTTGTTTTACCATAGGCCAAATAACCATAAAGAAAACAGCCGATAGCATTGCAACGGCTGAAAGAACTATTACAGATCCATTTAAATCTCCCATAGCTTGTTTCATCATATCACCTGTTTTCTATAATTTAAACTAATCTCTGCATCCTCTTGAATATGATTTACCTTCATAATATACAGTACAAGTAAAGTTAGCACAATTAATTTGTCCTTCTGAAGTAGAACCAGTTAAAGCACCACTTGCAGTAGTATAACTTCCTCTACTATTAACGTTTGAACAAGCAGTACTTAATGCTAAGTTAGCTTGAATATTAGGCCATACAAATATTGTAAATAATAAACCTACTGCTGCAATAGCAACAACTGTAATAACAGTCATGTTTAATTCACCTGTCGCCTCTTTCATATATTATCATTCCTCTTTCCATTTTATTTTTTATAACTTAATTATACTATCACAAAATTAATATTTCAAGTCTTTATATATCTTTTATTATTCTTTTTATATATATATAAATAATAGTCAAAAAAACACCAATAAAACTAAAGGTAACTCCACTTACGAATCCCTTAGGCAAATATTTTATTATTATTTTATGTTCACCTTCATCAATATTCATACCAATAAAAGTATCAAAAACTTTCTCATACTCTACTTTCTTGCCATCAACATATACTTCAAAAGTATCTAAATAAGGTATTGTTATAAATAAAGTACCCCCATCACTTTTAATATTCCCAGATATAACACAATTATCAACAGAAATATTTTCCAATTTACTATACTTTTGTAATTTTTCTATTGCACTTTTAAATTCTTTTTCCCTTAATATTTTCACTCCAAAAGAATTAAAACTTGTATCATCAAAAGCCATTCTTTTTAAAATATTAATTTCTACTTCAATCTTATCTCCTTTTTTTACATATAGTAAAAGATCACTGTGCTCTTTAAAAACATTATTTTCCTTATTTTTATAAATTTTATCATCATTAATTTTTATAGTAAAATAATCATAAAAATCATTTGTATTAGGAACAATCACCCCATCAATATTAGAAACGAATGAATACGTAACTTTATATTTTTCTTCCTCACTATCGTTAACAAATGATTCCAATTTATAATCATTCACATTAACATCTTCGAATAAATTAACATCCTCTCCTAATAAGCTACTATAAATTTTATTAATATTATAATACTGATTATTATCAATAAACTCAATTTCATTAATTTTATTTGGAACTACAAATCCAACATTTAATACTTTATCATTTAAATAAATTCCATTAGAAATCTCATTATAATATGTACTCTCTCCTACTATATACTTAACACCAACCAAAGATAATATAGCAGGATTTTCAAATGCCGCATACATATTATTTATACTACCAGCTAAATAATCAACTTTTTCCTTTAAAAAATGTCTTGTATTTTCATTATAAGAAGATGAAAACATTACAGTTGAATAATAATCATAATACATTGCATCATTTGCTCCTGTATTAGGAATTACAGTCCTATAAAATGAATTATCTATTTCTTTTAATTCATCTATACTATTCCCCACTTCAAAATATTCATTAATATCATCACTAGTATATCTAGTATTTTCACACAAAATATTATATCCATTAAAAACCATTTCTAATAAAACTAAAACAATAATTAAATAATTATAATATTTCTTTTTAATAAATATAAAATATACAATAAACAAAATTAAACTAAAATATAATGAGTATATATAATAGCTACTAACTTCCATAACTTTAGCTTTAAAAGTAAATGATACTAAAGTTATTAATGTAAATCCTAATAATATAATATTTCTTTTTTTGATATTTAAAGAAATTCCATTTATATTCTCAAAATTAATAAAAGAAATAACAACTAAGAAGAAAATAAATACAAATATATATCTATGAGCAAACCATACTGGTTCTTGAAACATATTCCAAGAATAATCAATTAATTTTACACATAAAGAAATAAGAAAAAATATAGTAAAAATAGATGTAGCTTTTTTCTCTTTTACACTAATATTTTTGTTAAAATAATATAATATATTCATTACCAAAGCAAAAATCGTGCAATAAATAAGTGGACTTCCATTACTTAAGATATCATAGTTCAAAAAAGAGCCTGTAATTAAATTAACTGGAATAGTTAATAATGTAAATATATTTATACCAATCAGATTTTCAAAACTAAAAGTACTTCCTCTCCCCGCCATAAGACTATAAATTTGAGGAATTAAAATTACAGAACACATTAATCCACAAAGTAAACTACTAACTATAAATCTTTTAATTACTTTAAAAGATAAATTATTTGTAATATAACTTTTGTATATAAAATATAAAAGACAGAATAAACATAAAGCATAGCCTATATAAAAATTAATCATTATTGCTAGAGTTAATGTTATTATGTACATTTTTACTTTATCCTCTGTTATTAATTTATCTAAGCCTAAAATAATCAAAGGTAATAGTATAAATGAGTCCATCCACATTATATGTACAGAATACGCAACACCAAAAGTCGAAAAAGTATAAAATAAACTAAATAATAATTGCTTCCATCCATATTTATTTTTTGAAATAGAATTTAAATATATACACATTGTTACCGTAGATAAACCTTTTCTCAAATAAATCAAAAAAGTATAAAAAACAAATACATTTGATTCTTTAAACAATACTAATAATAAATTTAAAGGGCTATTCATATAAAGTGTTCGTACATTATAAAAATCACTTCCCAAAAATGAATTTAAATTATAAAAGAATTGACCACTAAATAATGTTCTAATTGAGTGAACTAATAATTGTGGATACATAAAAAATGAATCAACGCTATTATAAAAATATTTACCGAATGGTACACAATTAGCCAATGTCGAAATCAATAGTAATATAAATATTCCTAAAAAAAATGCTTTCAAATAATGCTTTATAATCTCTTTTTTCATTAAACTACCTCCAACACATTATTTTTTTTAAATAATTTATCACTAATCCTATTAAGGTTAAAAATGATACAATAATTGAAACACTAAAGTTTTCTTTATATTCTAATCTTATTTCATGTTCTCCTGAAGGACAATCAAAAGTCAATAAAGATAAATCCAGCGAAGAAATATTTTTCTCTTCACCATCAATATAAACATGCCAAGATGTATCATAAGGAATAGAAGTAAAAACAACTTCATCTTCTTCTAAATTTATTTTGCCTTCAATAAAATCATCTTGATAATTCTTATATTCAATAGAATTACTTTTTAGATAATTATAAAGACTATCTTTTTTTTCATCATCAACATAGTACAAACTTAAACTATCTATAGTTTCATTATTATACATTATTTCGATTTGATCACCTTTATTTAATGTAATATATTTAGAAGTAATATAATTTATTTCTGTTGTTATATTAAGTCCCATATATTCACTAGGAATATCATTTAAAGAATGTGAATATACTTCATCATTAATCTTTACATACTTAATATTATCATCAAATAAAAATATATAATCATAATCATAAGAAACTTTATAAATATATAAATTATCTTGATTCTTATTTAATTCTAATTTTTCTTCAACAATTATATTATCAATTCCTGACATTCCTAATACAAGTGAATTTAAATTATCAAAAAAATTAATAGATCCATAAGAGTAATCATATATTTTTTTATTTACAGCATATATTTTAGGTAAAACATATTCTCCCTCAATATTAAATAGCATCGAAAAAACACTATTTTCATTACAAGCATAGATATTTGCTTTTAAATCTGTTGAACACCCAAGTCTATCTAAAAAATCAATTACATTATTATATTGCATAGAAGAAAAAGTTTCTATTGTATTAGTACTAGAATATAAATTATCATTGACTAATAATCCATCAGACAAATAACTCCTATTCTCTTTATCATATAAAGTATCATAGTTATATGATTTAACAGTTTGTTTATTATCAAGAGCTAACACAAATCCGAATAACATTTCTAAAATAATTAAAGAAAGAAATAATAACTTATAAAATATATTTTTACTATAAAAAATAATCAATATTGTATAACATAGTAAAAAAACAAGATTAAAAATGAAAACTTCAAAGACTATATTACCTAAACAATAATTAACTATTAGTATAAATAACATTAAAATATTAATGAAAAATACTTTAAAATCTATCATCCCCTGAAACGATTTATAATTTCTAACAAATATAATTAAAATATAAAAACTTATAACAAAAGAATAACGAAAGTTATAGCAAATCGGCATATGAAAACAATTTATCAAAAAATTCATTTGTTTAGAACAAATTACAAGAATTATAAAAACAAATGATATAAATGTTAATATTTTTTGTTTGAACGTTATCTTATCATTTATAAAGTAATACAATAAACTTATCAAAAATATTATACTAACGCTTATATTAGGAATAACTTCGTCATACAATGAGATATTTGTTGAAATGTTTCCATAGAAAAATGATTTTACCACGCCCCAAAATGTTAAAAATGTCGAATCAACATTTGGACTATTTACATAAATTCCCATTTTCAAAAAACTAGAATATGTTGCATAAATAGTAAAAGAGCACAATAAACCTGTAACAATCGTTGAAAACATAATTAATTGAAAATTCTTTATCTTATTAATATACTTATCCTTTTTAACAATTATATTAAACATATAGTAAATAAAAATATATATACATATCATAAAAGCCATATAAAAATTAGATATCATTGTATAAGCTAAAGAAAATATATACATATAACATTTATTATTATCCATCAATTCTTCTAAACCATATTGAAGTAAAGGAAAAATCATAAATGAATCTAACCACATTATATTAAAATAATAAGCTATATACCATCCACAAAATACATATGATAAAGAACATATTATAGAAATAATATCATTAGAAATTCTTTTTTTAAAATAGAATAACGCAAAAACTGAAGTAAATAATGTTTTAATAAAAATAACAGATATATAAATAGCATCAGGATTTTTAAAAAACATTCCAAATAAATTAAGTGGACTAGACAAATAATAAAGATAATTAAAAATAGTTGGATTACCTAAGCCATTCAAAAAATTAAAAGATTTAATAGTTCCATTTTTTATCGAATTAATAAATTCAAATAATATAGGTTTATATTGATAAATACCATCACATTTTGAAAAATCAATATCACCAAAAGGATAAATACTTCTAATTTTTAATGAAAGAAAAAATATAAAAGAAACAATAAAAATTACAAAAATATATACAAATATTTTTTTTATTAAGTTATTTTTACTCATAAATATTCCCCCAAATTATGACTAATACTATAAAAAGTATATCACAGAATACATATAGTAAAAAGAAAATATAATTAAATCATCGCCAAAAAATAATTAAACTTCTTAATTTTTCTAACAATAAAGGCATTTCATCAACTATAGAAAGTTCAGTATCAACAAAAATAAAATTAAAATTATAAATTAAAGATATTATAATGAAAAAAAGTACAACTTTTCTAAAAGAAATTTTATCTTTATATTTCTCATTTAAAGCACATAGTATAATTAAAGATGATAACAAAAACAGCCAACTAAAATCTGAATAATATCTTGGTAATATACCAGCCATTTCCGTATCAACTATAACCACAATGAATCCAAATATCAAAGAAATAATAGCTATAAAATATATGTTTTTCTCTTTAAAATAACTTTTAAATTTATTTATAAACAAACTTAATAGACATATCAAATTATTATAAAAGAAACCTCCAAACATCAATTCACTTATTTTTTTTCCCAAATAAGTTGTTTCAACTTTAATTCCATTTATAAAAGGAAATATTGGCGAAATGCTTGTTGGACAAATTAAATAATAATAAAGTCCTGTAAATATTCTCGACAAAAAAATCCTCTCTTAGTCATATCATTTGTTGTCAAATTATAGTTAGCGCCAAAATCAAAAGGAGAACTAAATCTTAAATAGTTATATATCATTAAAGGAATTGCAACTATAACATATGGCAATATTAAAGACAATATTTCATATGTTTTTCTTTTATTCCACTTCTCTTTAAAAAAATATCTATAATACATAGGAATTACAAAAAATGATCCTAATAAAAACTGTGGTCGACATCCTGCTACTAATGCCATACATAAGGAACCGATAAACAATTTTGCCATACTTAACTTATTATTTTTATAAGCATTTATCCACAAACTTAATCCAAATGTCGTTAACAACATCGAATATACTATAGGTACAGAATACAAATCTGGACGCTTCATAATATAAAAAAGACCTGACGAACTTACAAATAATAAAGCTAAAAGTATAAATATTCCAACAGATGTCTTTTTAAACCATCTTTTTATAATACTATAGATCAAATATACACTAGAAAACATTGTTAGAATCCCAATAATTGCAACTACCACTTGATTAGATAAATAATTACCAGTTATTAAATAATATGGTAAATAAAATGTTAGAACAGGAACTACTCCAAAATAAACATAATATCTTCCATTATAAAAAGACGCATCCCATAAAAAGTCAATATTTTCTACAAGATTCAACTTAGCTCGTTCATTAGTATCGTAAGGATTATCCATCTGTTTCAAAGTATCACTGACTGGATAATCTAAAGATAACTTACCTTTACTAAATGATTCTGCTAGCATATTATATTGATTATGATGAAGAAAATCAGGTTCATAAAATGTTGGATTAAGATTAACAATAACTATCAATAGAAACATTTCACTTATTATAAAAGTTAATATTATTGGCATTGTCTTCTTATAATCTATAGCTTTAATTTTATACAAATCAGATTTTGGTCTAAAAAAGAAACATAATAAAATAATAACAAAAATAAAAATCATTCTTAACGGTTCAATCATCAAAGGTACTTTTTTATTAATCGAAATATTATTTATCTTATATAAACCATTATCATTCAGTTCTAATTCTATTAAAATCTTATCTGTTTTACCACTTAAATGTAAATGATGTATATAACTCCCATCTATCTTCTTACAATATTTGTATTCTGGCAAACCAAAATATTCCTTATTTGCTTCATCAGTAACATTCAATTTTATATCAAATATTTCATTAACATCCAATAAGTTTTCTAATTCTATATCCACATTTTTTATTTCATGATTTATATTTAATATTTCTAAATAATATTTACCTTCTTGATCAACTTTGTAAATATTATCTTCTACTTCAGTAAGTCCATCTAAAATATTAATATCATTTAAAAATATTTCATTATAACTTAATGATTCAAAATGTCTAAAGTTAAACAAAAAAATTTCTAAAGAAAAAGTTATTGAAAGACTAAATATAAAATATTTCATTATATTCTTAAAATTCAAACTACTATCAATTTTCGTCTTAAAAAAAATTTTACTAAATATAGCAAGCACTGTAATGTTACTTAAAAACGCCCCAAATATCATATTATACTTATCATTATTAATATAAAAAGTTAAAATTAAACTAATAAAAAACATTACAAAATATAAAGATATTACTTTTATATTAAATATTCTCTTTCTACAAATAATCTTATTAAAAAAAAGACAATCGGTAAAAAAACAATTATATTTATTAGCAAAAGATCCATAAAAAAATCACCCTTAACTACAATGAAATAGAATTTATATACTTAAAGTATAGCATATATGATATTTGCTTAAAAGAATAAAAACAAGAAAAAAGACTAATTTTAAATTAGCCTCCCATCATGTTCATAATTTGAATAACTAGTAAAATCATAACTCCTACACCAGTAGAAACAAGCATACTCATAGTTTTACTTTCCATCTTATCAAGTCTTTCTTTATAACGATTATCTCTTGCCTTTTGTTGAAGGTTTGAAATAGTTTTAGAAAAAGTAATCAATTGTTCTTGTTTTCTTTCCTGACGTCCTAAACTCAAACGATAAAGAAGTCTCATCATACGCATTGAATCTCTAACAGGATATGTTTGAGCAAATTCCATATAAGGAGTAACTGTTGAATCACCAGCATTAATTTTATTAATCATATCAACTAAACCATCTCTAAATATTTCAGGAGCATCTGGTATTGACTTACCTATAGCAACTGGTACAGTATAGTGCTGTATCAATATTTCTAATCCTTTTAGATAATATGGCAACATTGAATCAATTATTAACAAATGTCTTTTATAATAACTTTTTAAATTGTTATAATCCATTTTAAAAGATACATATCCAGCTGCAATAGCTAAAACTATTTTTACAGCAGATAAACTAGATAACATTATAAAAATTAATAGAACTATAATTATTAATGCATTCTTTATTCTTTTTTGATACAAAACATCTGAATCTAAACCATCACCATATTTTGCTCTTACCAAGAAATCATAATCATCTTCTTTAAGTTTCATAAATAAGTCTTGGTTATCTTGAATAAATTTATTCGGTTTAATATAACCATTTACTGTAAGAACTACAAACGAAATAATTCCAACTGTGAGAATTTCAAAATACATATTTACTCTACCCCCACATCTTCATTGTAATATTTTTCACCAGATACTAAGAAATAACATAAAATCATAATAATCGCATGTAATATAATTTTAACATAAAATTTTTCTAGCATCTGCAAATATTCCGTTCTACCAAATAATAATTGCATAACTAAAACTAACAAGAAACAAGCACATCCAAAAGTTAAGAACTTTTTATGGAACACTTGTCTATCCATTCTATCTCTATATACACCTTCAACTAAGGCATCTATATCCATAGACATAAGTTCAAGAGCTTCTCCAGAATCTCTAGCACCTTCTTTTGTTATCTGTAGGAATAATTGATGCATATTTTTAACCATATAATAAGGATATGCAGCGTTAAAGAATTCTATTGATTGATCTATAGTACCATTCTCATAAGACATTTGAATCATTCTTTTTACATCTCTAAGTACTGGATCTTGTAAAATACCAGAATCTCTAACACCTTCTAAAGATTTAACGAAACTCTGAGTAGTATTAAATTCCATTATAACATTTGTTGTATATACTTGTACTTGTTCAAATATATATTCACTATATAATCTTTGAGTTCTTAAATAACTTAAATAAGGAACAAAACATATCGCAATAACTGTATATATAACTGTTACTAATACACTATAAAAGTAAAGAAAACTAATACCAGCTGCAGCTCCACCTATCATTAAAACTTGAGTCATATATTGTCTAGGTGTATATTCATACCCTAGTTCTTTAGTTTTCTCTTTAACTTCTCTATAACTATAAGGTGCATATGTATTATAAACACCAGATACAGTATCAGCAAAGAACTTATACACGTTATCTCCAGTATTATAACGATAAGCTAATACAAATATAGCAATTGCTAATAAAATAATTAACTCCATAATATCACCTCTTATTATAATACATCATTTGTAGCAACAACTTGTTGTGGTACTGCTTGTACCGGTTGAGCAACAGGTGAATTAGGTACACTCACAGTTGGAAAAACTGGAGAAACCTGTGCCTGTGGCTGTTGAACAACAGGTGTTGCCTGAACTTGTGGTTGTTGTACAACTTGTAGCTGCGGTGTTTGAACTTGAGCAACAGGTTGTACAACAGACTGAGATTGTACTGGCTGCTGTGCCTGTTGTATAACTTGTCCTTGAGGAGCAGCTTGTACAACAGATGCTACAGGCTGAGGCGCAGCTTGTATTGGCTGTGCTACATTTTGATTTGTTGATTGTGTAGCTGGCTGTGAAACTTGAGCTTGTGGCTGACTTACAACTTGAGGACTTCCACCAGTTGTATTAGCATCTCCACCAGTATTTTCATCCTGATTTAACGCAGCTGCCAAAGCATCAGAATTAGTTTCTTTAAGCGCCAAATTATCCTCATCCGATCCATGTCTATAATTAGACAAATCCTCTTTAGTTTCAGCTTCACCTAGTCCAAAAACATCATCATTTTCAAAATAAACATTACCTATAGCTAAATAATCAATTAACTTTTTAGTTGGATTTCTTAAAGTAACCTTACCATCTAAAGTCTTAGAATATAACATATTAGATAATGGTCTATTTGTTTCATCATCTACATAAAACTCACATATTTCCATAATTTCACGTTGAAATCTTCCAAGTGCTTTTGAATAATAACCTTTAACATATATACCAATTTGTACATATCTATGAATTGAAGACAAGTATTGTTCAATATCTTGACTACCTTCTAGCAAGGCATACATACGCATTGGAATACTTGAAGCTTTATCAGCATGGATTGTTGATATAACGTGGTGACCAGAAGAAATAGAGTTACGAACGGCCATAACAGCTTCCGCTGAACGAACCTCGGCAAGCAATATCCAAATAGGGTTCTGTCTCATGCAGGCTACTAAGGCTTCAGTATACGAAGCAATATTATTTGTTTTCATTGCAACAATATCTCTATGTGGGAAAATCTTATCTAAGTGAAGTTCCAATGTATCTTCAATAGATATTATTTTTTCATCCTCTTTAGCATTACTAGCTAGATACTTAACAAGTTCTGTTTTACCAGAACCAGTTTCTCCAGCAACCATAATATTACAATGTCCCCAAACGCATTTTATTAAGAAATCATGCATTTGATCAGTAATATATTGTTCGTTTAATAATTTATCTTTATTTAATCTAATTTTTGCTGGTGTTTTACGTATCAAGCACGCGATTCCATTAGTCGCAATGGAATCGTGTACAAAGTTCATACGTAATTCAGCACTTTCAGAGTCAAGAAAAGGATGAGCCATATTAAAAGTTCTACCCATAACGTTTGCACATTGAAACGCCAACTTTTCCATAAATGGATTATTAATATCTGGGCGTTCAACTTGATAAACACCTTTTGACAACGTTTTTAACCAAACTTGACCACTATTACTATAAGAAATATCGGTAACATCATCGTCTTCTAGAAACTCAGATAATGGGCCAAAATCCATTTGGGAGAATATATTCTTCTCATCCATAACAACACCCTCTTTTTTTTATTCTTTAATTTTTTATCCACAAACTGTTAAATCAGTACACTCATTTTGAATAATATGAGTTTGATTAATAATCATTGATTGTAATTCATCACTAGTTAACTCAGTAGCACTAGCACTATGTGAATAAGATTTATTTCTTGGAATAGGTTCTAATGTAATTCCAAGTTTTTCAGCTTTCTTAAGTAATAAGAATAAATTCTCTGGAACAGCAAACAATAAATGAGCAGTTTCAGTAGGATTATCCTTATCAGCAAATACGTTCTTACCACTATTATCTTTAACAGCTAAAACTTTTATTTGTTTAATAAAACGTCCATAAACAAGTTTTCCATCATCTTCATCAGTTGTTGACATATAAACATCTATATTATCATCTGGGAAGATTGAATTACCATATGCAGTTGAAATATTAACTTGCATATCATAAATAGTATAACCATCTGGAATATTAGTAAAAATTGAATCTGGCATTTCTTCTTCAGTAATTAAATTTTCATCAAAGAAAAATCCATTTTGAGGTATTTTGCTATCATAAGATACCAACATACCATTAATTAAACTAACATCTGTTACAAGATTTGTCATATTAGCTATCATATCTTTTGGAACACTTGCATAGTTGATTTCATTTTCTGTTATTTTAGTACCAGCCATCATTGTAGTAGTTGAATAAGGAATACTAACTGGTTGTACTGATTTAGTAACACGCCAATTATAACCAAAGTATAAAACAACAACTCCAATTAATACACCAAGTATAGTAATTGTATTTTTATTACTTAAAAACTTTTTAAAAGGTACAAGTAAATTTCCCATTTTTATTCTCTCCTTCCACTCTAATAATAATTACAAGATTGTACCAAATCAGGAGATTCAGTACAAGCAGTTTCAGAACTACATGTTCTACCTGTATCATTAAATTCAAGTAACAAATCAATTGAATTAACAACATCTAAACTTGTAATTCCATCATCAGTACCTTCAGCATTAGCAGCATCTCTACCAACTATAAATCCTGCAGTTGAAGTAGATATTTTAATACTAACTTTTGGAGGAGATTCATATAAATCATAGAATTGTACATTATAAGTATCAGTTACTCCAACAGTTTCAGCAAATCTTCTTAGGAAGTTTTCAACGAAAACTTCCTTTAAGATTCTAACTTGCTTTGTTTGTGAAAAATAACCATAATCAATTGAATCATATAATGCACTATTAGCAACTTCTTTTAATTGATAGTAATCTTGTGTATTTGTTGTTGTTGCATCATTTGCAAGCAACATAACAACAACAACAAATATTCCAAGTAATACTAACCAATAACCCCAATAGGCCTCTTTCATATAATTTCACTCCTTCCTATTTAAATGCCAACCTGAAGTATGTATTCTCTGCTTTTGAATCATTACTTCTTGGCGCTTGAATATAGTCAATCCAACGACAATTTTGTGTTTTAACCATATTAGCAATTTCTTTTTGTGGAACATTTTCAGTTACAGTACATATTTTCTTATTTGATGAACTAGCTAGAGTTCCTTTTTGAACTGCATTTAAATCATACATAAAGTTTTCAAGGAACTTACTTCCATAATGTCTAAATGTTATAGAATTTTCTATATCAGGATTTTCTATATTACAATTACTTGCACTTGGACAAGCTATAGAATATACACCATAAACATTTAATCTATCTAATCTAATTTCATAACCATTAGCTGCATTGTAATCTCTAATTGCAGTTAATGAAGATGGTGTTAAGAAATATGAATATTCAGGAGTATCAGAATAAATATTTTCTCCTTTGGCTTCAATTTCTTTTAATGCAACGTCACCTTTTTCAGTTAAGTAATTTACACCATTATAGTAGAATGGAGAAGCATCACTCCAGTTAGTAGGTACATCTCTATTAGTTGAACCATATATACTAGCTACATCATTTAATCCAAATGATGAAGAATTAACATTTAAAATACCATTCTTGTTGTTTATAACTTGGCTATCAGAAGGTAAATCATAACTAAATGGATTATTATTTACAAAGTCTTGTGTAACACCTTCAGATCCTTCAACATAAGTTGATATTTCAGAACCACAACATAAGCAAAGTTCTTCATGTACTTCATAGAAACAAGCACGAGTATTTAGTTCAATAATCGGATTGTCTCCACCCATTAATCTACCAAGTTTTCCACTACTATCAGAACCAATACCTTTAAATTGATATGAATATTGATATAAGTTTCTAGGAGCATTTAAACTAATTGGGAAAACATTTGTATATGGATTAGCTAATCTTGTCCAATGTTTTTCCTCTTCGGCAACATTGTAATGATTTGCAGAACTACGATTATTAGCATTTTCTAACGCATTAGCAAAATCATCACCATGTTCTTTAATATCATTTGAACGATGATACCAGTTTCCTTTATTTCTATAGAAACTACTATTACCAATATAAGAACTAATATAATGCGCAGACCTATATCTTACTTTAACAGTATAACACTGTCCACCAGACCAAGTTAACCCTCCAAGTACACCAACATAAGGTGTCTGAGGATCTTCTTGTGCACCATTATTAACATAAGTATTATATCCAGAACCAGCTGTACAGAATACAACTTGTTTTACAGTAAAATCACCTGCAGAAGTTTCTGCACCACCTTCGTAGTTAGTATATGCATCAGTTCCTTGCTGCCATGGAGAATCATTATAATATTTAGTCTCCGTTTTATTTCTTTGAAGTTTAACTTCTACAGTTGAAGGAGGCTGAGAACTTGTAAAGAAATTAACATTAGCATCAACTTCAGCGTTATTAGCAGAAGCATTATATCCTGGCATAACTTGCTCATTCTTTTCATCATAAGGAACCAATACATTATCTTTACCAAGAATAGTCATATATGCAGGTTCATCATAATTATAAGCAACATCTGGTTCAAACTTAGTTGTAATTTCTACAGGATTAACAGCGTTTCCTAAAGCTTTATATGTAGCATTAGTTTTTGTATTTGCACTTCTTGTATCAGAAGTATTATATAAATAGAAGTTTTGACACTTAAAGAAATCCTGAGCGTATTTGTTTACAGTATTATAGTAAGAACCCAATTTATTTTTTGCAGATGTAGCAGCATTTTGAGTTACCGCTTTACCTTTACCTTGTAAATCATTTAAAGCATCTGATTTATTATCACCACTTGATGCTTTACAAAAATTTGTATTATCAGGTTCAGGATCAGCACAATATGTTTTACTTGTATAACCATATGAGCTTATAGATACACTATTATCAGGTGAAGTTGTGGTTGTACTATACACACATTTTATTGTTGCACTTCTGTTAGGCTCTGCATGATCATCGGCATCACAAGTCATTTTCTCAGTTCTAGCATAACTAGTATCAGTAGAAGTATCAATAGTATTTTGATTTACAATACTGCTTCCAGCAGTAAATAAATCCGGAGTAGTAGTTAATGTTTTAGTCGTATAACGTTTATATTTTCCATGTGGTGTACCAACATTTCCTTTTGTAGGCAAAGTATAACTGTAATATGAACCTTTAGTTTTACATTTTAAATTTATTGTATACGTACAATCTTTTGTAGTAATTTTTGACGAAGAACTATCGGTTACAGAAGAAGGAGCTGTGGTATCTACGTCACTTGATGAATAAGCACCATTTCCACCAGTTGGAGCTGGAGCAGAACAAGAGAAAGTATGCTTATATTGCTTTGTTGGATTTGGGACTGCAAGAGTTGGAGCTGGAGTTTCATCAGTAACTGTATCAGTAGCCTTATTAGTTGTTTTACATACTGATCCATCCCACGTATAATTTGAAGGACATGGTTGCCATAATACACAAACATCTTCAGTTTTTGAACTAGTTACGTCAGCAGATGTACGATCGCTTAAATCAGTATAAGCATGAGAGTTATTAGAATAATTGTTGTATTCTTTTACTATAAGCTTAGATTGAGTAACTAAATCATTCATATATTTATCATAATTTAAGAAGTTAGTATAACAAGTACGTTCTCCACCAATAAATATATCATTATCGACTCTAAACCATGTACCAGCAGCAACAGATCTTTTTCCAACGTAATTACCAAATGAATCCATTGAAATTTTCCAGTCTTCTTTACAAGTTACAGTACAATATCTGTTACCATTGTAAGCATCAACATTGATTGAGTTTCCTTTATCGTCACTTCTTTCAAAAGAAGCACCAGAACCATAATTATCGGATACATTAACTATACAGTTACCAATATTATTTAAATAACTGCTTCCGTTATATACAGTACCTTCTTTAATTTCATATAATTGAGATTTGTCTTCGTTACCTGGACTATAACTACAAACGCTTTCAAAAGTTGTAGTTGTACAACCACTTGAACAAGCAGCTTGTAATATGTAAGCATATTTAACAGTATCTGTAATCTCTTCACAGCATCCTGTTTCATTAAATAATTCCCTGTTAATTGAACAAGAAGTAGGAGTCAAGCAACTATCAGGATTTAATGCAGCAATGTCTTTACAACGTTCTCTATCAGGGAAAACATCTAAATACATATATGCACTTGCTCCAGAACCAGTAAAATCAAAAATAATCATTCTTTGTTTTACTTCTCCACTCTTAGCAGGTGAAGCAAGATAAATATTTTTAACAGTAGCTCCTCCACCAACAGTAACTTTTACAGACATTTTTTTCTTCTCTTCAGCACTCTTAGGTATCTTAACTTTAGATGCATCATCTATTGAAAGCAACACATCAAAATTATTTCCAGATATTGAAGCACTTAAACATCTAACACCAGTAGTACCAGAATTTGCATTACATTCCGTAGTATCTATTGTAGGAACAGTAGTTGCACCATCAGGCATCGTAATAGTTCCAGTATAATGAATTGTATATGAATTATTACCAGTACGATTAGTTGTTTTACTTGTAATTTCTCTTGAGAAATCAGTTCCCATACCCTTTGCTTCATGACTAGAGTAATGCATCAATATTTCAGTAACCTTATCAGCTATTGCTCCAGCACCAATACCCATATTAGTACTTAAAATATTCTTAATACCATCAGAAGTATAATTAGATTTAATTTGACTCAATGCATTTGCAGCACTTCTATAACTATTATAATGTCTTCTTAGTTCTCCACCAGCAACACCATTTGTACCATTATCAATGTTGTTTTGGAAAGCAACTAAACGAACCGCAATACTTGATGCAATTCTATTGATATTAGTTGTATCTTTAAAATTAGGATCATTTTTGATAACTTCTTCTCCAAGATATGATATTAATTTATCAAAATCACCAGTATACTGTAATTCATCTTTTTTATACATTGTTCCAGCACCAGGACCTTTAATACCTGGATCTAAACAGAAAGTTAAATGTTGAACATCTACACCATTTTCAGGCCATATAGCCCAGTAATTAAAACTACTACCTATTTGTTCATTTACTTTATATCCATCACCTTTTTTTATCAAAAAAGTATTTGGAATATCAAATATAAGACCATCTTTTTCATAAGATGTATTTTCAACATTATAATTAACGTTTGCAGAAGTATCTATGATAAACTCTTCGCCACCATTTTGAGCTTCTCCTGATAACGAAACAACGTTAAATTTAAATATCTGATCTCCACTTCCGGTTTTAACTTTAACATCTGCTGTTACTCCATCTGGTGTAGCAGATATTCCAGTAACTAAGCAACTGCCTGAATTATAATTAACAGAAAGATAACTGCTACCACTAACAAGTTCACATCCAGTAATTCCTTCAACAACAAGATCTGTACTATCATCAACATAAACTCTCTTATTATAACGATTAGGTTCATAATAATGAGTTGTTTCAATTAAAGCAGTCCATATTTTACCATCTAAGTCAACAGGTGTTCCTGGTTGTCTAATTTCACCATTATTCATCCAGCCTTTTAAAGTTTTACCTTCTTCATATCCTACAAATTTAACACCAGGTAATATAGCTTGATTACCACTACCAACATAATAGTATCCTCTACCAGTTGAATATTTCCAATCAGAAATATTATCGATATTTCCTTCGCCTATAGCAAGTTGTACAGTAGGTTCCATTTCATAACAAGCATAATAAACATCTGTACTAGAAGCTGGTGTACCAGCTGGAATAGCCCCATCACAACCACCAGTTGCTTGAACAATATAGTTATTATTATTCGCTAAACCACTTACCCAACCTTTAAATTCAACTTCAAGAATTGGGTTTTCAGGAGTACAATCAGGCAAAACAGCACCAGTTGTACCTTGATAATAATTATATTTTTGATATTGGCTATCACCATACCAAGTTCTTTCAGTCCATTTATTATCAAAGTGACATTTACCAACACCACCAGGATAAGCACGACCGCCACTATAAACATCAACAGGAACCTTGTAACGTGAAGTTAGTTCTTGACCATATTTATTTACATACACGATTTCAATATCAGCAACTAAATCCCTACCAGAACCAGCTAAAGCAATTCCTTCAGGAGTTGGTCTTAAAATACATTTTGGATAATCAGCAGGGCAATTAACGCCTTCAACCAATTCCACATAATCTCCACTTATTCTAATATCTATAATTTTGTCAGCACCAGTAATCTCTAAAATATTCTCTTCTACTCCTGTAGGCCCCAAATTTATTACTCCATCACTTACATTTTTAGTTTGCAGATTAAAATCTAAAACCTGTGTAACTTTACCACCAATTCCAACTTCATCATAAGTACAAGTAACAATCCCCTTTCTTCCAGCTTCTGTACCATTAGAATATATTATCTTATATCCACCAGATACTTTTTCTAACATAAAGGGATTGGTATAATCAACATCACCAACATCACTAACTGAACATGATAAATTATCGTATTGATTATTGCTAATAAAAACAACTTCACCAGGTGCCATTTCGTTTGTAGCTGCATTACCAATTCCTAAGAATGATAAAAAAGAAACAAATACAAATAAAATATATTTATTTAATACTTCTTTTTTCATTATAAATCACTCTTCTTTCTTTTTAATATATATATTGTAGCAGCAACACCAGCTATAACAAGAACACCAGCAATAATATATTTATTTTTTGAAACTGTTGAAACAGTTTTACTAATTATTCCAGTGTTATCATCTAAGTCAATCCCATTTTTATTTTCTTCTTGAGCTAATAACTTAGCTTTATATTCATCAACTTTATCATAGAAAGTAGAACCATCTATTTGATATGTAGTATAGTCCTGACATAAATAATAATCAGGAATATCTTCACAAACAGCCAAACGTGAATACCAATTAAACCTTGGTAAAGTCAGTCTAATAGTTCTCAATACTTTAGATGAACATCCATATTTATCAGAAAGTACTGTAAACGTATATGTAATAAGTTCATTTTCAGATAATTGACGTATTGTTACCGCACCATCAGCTCCAGCATCAATTGAAGAAACTGTAAGGTCTTCTTCTGAAGTAACATTATTACCAGATACATCTACTCCAACATAAAGATCATTAGTCAAATTATAAATTTTAATATCTAAATAATTATATTCTTCTTCTATTGGATCATTATATTCTGGATCATATTCACCCTTAACTGTCTTAGTGCCAGGAACATAAGATATTTTAATATTTGCAGCAGCTGTTCTAAGCTCATTTAAACTAACTGCATTACAGGTCAAATCTTCCTCTGCTTTAACATTTTCGATAAAGAAGAACACTCCTATCATCAATATCATCAATAAAACATTTCTTTTTTTCATACAAAAGCACCAACCTTATTTTCTAAATATAATTCTATCATTAAGTATGCAAATTGACAATATTAAATTGCAGATATTTTTCGAATATGATATATTATTTATGGTGATTTTTATGAAAAAAAATATAGTAATTTTTATTGTAATTGCAATTGTAATTACTGCCAGCATTGGTCTAATATATGCAAGCACAATATTACATGGAAAAGAAAAATATGAAGATAAGCATTTGATTGAAATAACATTCAAAGAGCTACAAGAAAAAGTAGATAACAAAGAAACTTTTATTCTATTAATATCTAGATCAGATTGTTCTCACTGTATAGAATACAAACCTACTCTAAAAAAAGTTTTAGCTGAAAATGATATTATCGCATATGAAATACAATTAGATAAAATAAGTGCTGAAGACGAAGGAAAGTTAAAAGACATAGCTAATGTTAGTGGAACTCCTAATACAATATTTATTGAAAATGGTGTTGAAAAAAGTACTTCACAACGTTTATCTGGTGCAGTAAGTGAATCTAAATTAAGAAGCAGACTAAAAGCATTAGGATATACAGAATAATAAAAAGGTGATATTATGAAAAAAAACATAATTAACATTACCGAATTAGTAAAAGGTATTTTAACAATATTTGCATATTTTTTTATAGCAAGTCTGTTATCTATACCTTTTTCTTTTTTAATTGAAAGTAACAAAATCCCTCTTGACTTAGCTACTTTTCTTCTATATTTACTACTAGCACTTATCTTTATTATTATATATCACAAAGACTTAATTAAAGATTTCAAATCATTTAAAAAAGACTACAAAAAAATTCTAAAGGTTACTTCGCTATATTGGTTAATAGGTATATTTATAATGATTGTATCTTCTTTTATTATAAATATGTTTCATATAGATACTAACGCAAATCAAGAAGCCAATATTGAATTACTAAAATCAATGCCTATAGTCGAATTTTTATGTGCTGTAATCTTTGCACCTATAACAGAAGAACTAGTATTTAGAAAAAGTTTTAAAAATATTTCTTCTAATAAACATATTTATGCGTTAAGTACTGGTATAATTTTTGGTTTAGTTCATGTAACCTCTTCCCTTTCTGGGATAGAAAGCCTTATAATGTTATTATATCTAATACCATATAGTGCATTAGGTATAGCATTTGGATATGCCTATAAAAAGACAGACAATATTTATGGAACAATATTCATTCATGCAATTCATAATGTTATCTCATTATTACAGCTTATAATCATAGGAGGACTATTATGACAGAGAAAAAATTTACCAGATCAAATAAATATGAAGAAAAAAAATTAAAAGAAATTAAAGAAATTAAAGAAATTAATATAGATGAAGTTGAAGATGAAGAAAATTCAAAAGAACATCCTCTTCTAAAAAAGATTTTAATATATTCACTAATATTTATAATCATTTTTATAACGTATTGTTGCATAGTAGAACCATCATTTATAGATATTAAGGAATACAAAGTAGAATCTCCTACTATTCCTGATTCATTTCATGGTTTTAAAATTGTACATTTTTCTGATATTCATTATGGAACAACTATAAACAAAAATCAATTAGATAAAATAGTTAGTAAAATTAATGAATTAAAACCTGATGTAATTTTTTTTACAGGCGATTTAATAGATAAAAATATAACAACTACACCTGAAATAGAAGAAGAATTAAAATCTTCACTATCTAAACTAGAATGTACATTATATAAATATGCTATATATGGAAATGAAGATTACAATAATGATAAATATCAAGAAATAATTACTTCTGCAGACTTTTATCTATTAGATAACGAATCAAAACTATTATATTATAAAGATATCACACCAATCGAAATCACTGGTTATAACTCAATTGAAACAAAACCTAATTACACAATTCTAACTAATATGATTGATGAAATAGATACAACTAACTTTTATAAAATTGTTTTAACGCATGAACCAGATAGTATAGATAATTTTATTAATTATAATCCCAATCTAGTTTTAAGTGGCCACTCTTTAGGTGGGCTAATAAAGTTTCCATTTTTAAAACCTTTATTTCTACAAGATAATTCGAAAAAATATTATGATGACTATTATAAAATAAATTCAAGTGACATATATATTTCAAGTGGTCTAGGTACATCAGGAATTAATGCCCGTTTTAACAACCATCCATCTATAAATTTCTATCGTATTTATAAAGTAAAAGAATCCAACTAAATATTGGATTCTTTTATTAATACTACAAATATTTCAGTTATTTATCGCTTATTATGTTTTTTCAAATAAAAAGAGAAAATCTACTTTTAATTTTCTCTTCTAAACACATTCTACATATGTATCTGTTAAACATCTAAGAGCACAAACACAACCTAAATCCATAGTAAATACTGAATTAGTAGTAACGTAAGGATATAAACTTGTTGTATCTGGATTATCTTGTAACACTCTAAATGTACAACAAGTACCTTCTATCTTTTCAACTCTAAAGACTGTTGAACAAGTTGTACTATTACCTTCACAAGTAGCAGTTGAATCTTTAGTTACTGGCATACTCCAAGGAATACTACCATTACCACAAGTATAAATCATTACAGGTCTTGTATTACAAACTAGACAAGTTGGTCCTCCACCTAACATTGGTCTATCACATGAATCTAAGCAAGAATCAACACATGCATTTTGTTGTAATACTAATATAACACTTAATATTTCAGCTAAAGAGTTAGTATTATTATCATTACACATATTTTTCACCCTTTCCTATATATCTCACTATTAATTTATGTCAAACTCCCAAAATAGTGCTTGTTTGTTATACTTTTATTTTTCTTAAACTTATAGTATAATTTCAAATAGGTGATTAAAATGGAATGGATACAATATGTTGTAATAGCATTAGTCTTAATATTGATAGTATTAGTAATAATAAAATTAAATAAAAAAGACTTCTCTTCAGAAGTAAATAAATTAATTAAATATTTAGGTGGCAAAGACAACATAATAAATGCCGAATGTAATATGTCTCGTTTTAAAGTTATCTTAAAAGATGTTACTAAAGTAGATAAAGTTTCTATTCAGAAACTAGGAGCTAAAGGTATCGTCGAAATAGATAATCAACTAAAGATAATATTTGGTAAAGATGCTAAGCAATTAAAAGAATGCATAAAAGGTATCTTAAAATAAACATTTCTTAGAAATGTTTATTTTTTTATTTCATAATCTACAATATCATCAAAATATATTTTTTCATTACTTAAATTAATAACTCCATCATTTTTTAATAAAACCAACTTCTCATCTTTCTTACTACCATCCTTCATTGTTAATATTACTCTTAATCTATTAACATAACCCTTGTTATCAAATTCATTTCTAAGTTCCCTTAAATCCTTAACTTTAACATTATTCCTATCTCCACGATAATAATCTGTATTATTTTTTATCGTCTTTTCTATCTTATTAGCATAAACACTAGGTAATTTCATATTATTCCTCCTATTAAACTATACGTATAATAATTATTATTCTAAACATAATAATAATATGAAAAATTTATTAAAAAACAAATACATAATTTTACTACCTATCTTAATTTTAAATATAATAAGTTTATTTTATCTTCACAACACTTCTTACTTTAACAAACATTTATTATATCTATCTTTAAGCTATATAATTTTATTATTATTAAGTAAAATAAAAATAAAATATATCTTTAAATATATTAGATATTTATACATCTTTTCAATATTTCTTCTTATCTTAGTTCTCTTAATAGGAAGAGAAGTTCACGGTTCAAAAGCTTGGCTACATTTATATGGTTTCTCTATTCAACCAAGTGAAATAGCAAAATTAGTATTAACTATCTATCTAGCTTTCTTAGCTTATAAAAACAAAAATATTATTCTCTTATTTATTTTAACATTAATACCTAGTATTTTGACCTTTTTAGAACCAGATACAGGAGCAATCATTTTCTACCTAATAATATTCATATCAACATTAAAATACTCAAATATTAAGAGAAAATACCTAATAATAGGTATCTCACTTATTTCTTTATTTGCAATTATAAATATATCACTATATTTTATAAATAAAGATTTACTCATAAACATATATGGTACTAAATTATTCTATCGTATTGACAGATTAATCTCTTTTAAAGAACAAAATAACATTCAAACAATAAACTCTCTTGTATCTATAGGATCTCATAATCTTATCTATATTCCAGAAAATCATAATGATTTTATATTTGCTTCAATCATAAGCAAATATAATCCTCTAATATTTATAATTATTTTAATATCTTTCGTATTAATAATTCTATATTACATAAACTCTATAAATAAGAAAAAAAACATATCTAATATTTTTAATTTCATAATATTAAATATGTTATTATTCCAAATATTTTATAATATTTTAATGAACTTATCTCTATTACCTATTATAGGTATACCATTACCTTTTCTAAGTTATGGAGGTTCTTATCTCATAACTTTATATGCTTTAATAGGTTTATCTATAAATTTAAGTAATTATTCTAATAAGGTCTAGGTCCATAATATGGAGGATATGGTTGATAAGGCTGATAAGGATTTACATAAACAGGTCTAGGTCTAGATACAGCAACAGCTGCTCCCCCAGTTAACCCTCCTAATAAAAATGGTACAAAAAATCCTCCATATCTATCTTCACTCACTGGTTGATAAGAATTTCTATAATACATAAAAAATACTCCTTTCATAATATTTTATGAAGGAGTGTTTTTTTAGTGTTTATTTACGTATTAATCTTTTTATATAACAATCTTGTCCAACTGGATACACACTCATCTTATATTCATTTGCTAATCTGAATAAATCATCTCCAAGATATTCTCCATTATCTGTAGAAGAAAGTGTTTTTTCTACTTTTTTTATTATTCTTTCATCATGGAATTCCATTACATCGAAAAAATCTTTAACAGTTATGATAGATCCAGTTCTTGGATTTCTTTGACCAATTACTTTTAAATCAACATTAAATACATCTAGAAAATATAAAATCATTAAACTAGTTTTATCTAGTTCTTCAGTATATAGCTTACCATGTTTATATTTTGGTATTTCATATTTTGAATCTGAACCTAAATTAGTAGAATATGAAACAGTTATATTATCTCCAACTTGTAAACCATCATAGTCAATTAAACTAACATTATCATTTTTATCAATATAAATATTATCACATGTAGCTATATCTGGAAAAACTAATTTTTTATCTTGCTTATGACCCTTTTTTACTATTCTTTCAAGTTGGGAATGTATATTGGCATAACGATAAAGATCAGCTCTCTCTTTCATAGTTAATTTATCATCATGTTTATTAAAATCAATACCTTTATTTTCTAGCATTGTGTATCCAGTAAAAATACCATGCGAATATAAAGCACTAGTTGGCTTATATAATTCATCCATTCCTACAATGCTATCTGCATCTAATATTTTTCTTTCTAAACTTGCACCAACACCCATATATAACATAAAAACAAAGGGAGAAATTATTTTTGCTAATCTACCATCATCAAGTCTTAATATTCTTGAATATTCGCAATTTTTTACTGTTTCAACTACTTTCACGTTACTTATATTTTCTTTTAACATAATAAGACCTCCAAAACTGTTACATATTTTAAAATTAAAAGAATAGATTGTCAAATCTATTCCTTACATTTTATTTTAAAGTTCATATAAAAAGCATAAACTACCAGTATAATAAATATAGAAATCGATATAAATAAAGGTTTTTTATAGTCAATTTTATATTCAAGTTTTATTTTATGTTTACCAGTTTCACATTTTATTGCCAATAATGCATCATCTAAAACTTTAGTAGTTTCAACTTCTTTATCATCTATATATACATGCCAAGCTTCATCATATGGAATTGAAGTAAATATTAACTGATTTTCACCTACTTCAATTTCACCTTCCATCAAAGAATCACTAAAATATGAATATTTCATTTGATTCTTACTTAATATTTCATAAACTTCTTTCAATTTTTCTTCATTTATAGTATATATATTAACTTCATTGATATCTAGATTTTTATCTAAATAAAATTCGTTATAAGATTGTGAATAATTATTAATACTTCCATCTGTATTAATATAATCTACCAAGTAGTATTCTTTATCTGTCTTAAAAGTTATCTTATCATTTTCAACAATACCAACAAGCTCTTCTTTATCAAATATTTCTGTTATTCCAGTCATTTTTTCTATAAGTTGTTCTTGTGAACCTTTTACATTATCTTCATTAAGTATTAAACTAAAAATATTTTCATTAACACTAAAAACTCTTTCTAAATAATAATCATTCTTAACATTAAATATCATGTTAACAATTTTATCGTTATCATTACAACTCATTACATTTGGGCCACTTGAACAACCTAAAGAACGAACCATACCTAAAACATCATTATATGTCATAGAAGTATATTGATATAAAACATTTTTATTATAGTATAAATTCTGATTTAGATAATCATTACCAGAAACAGATAAGACACGATACTCAAATTTTTCTTTACTATAATTATTTTTTAATCCTTCTGCATCTTTAGTACCTTCTACCGTAAAGTTATAAGTACCAATAACTAAAGATTGAACTATAATTACAATTAATACTATCAAATTATAAACATTATTCTTCGAATAAAATAAAGTTAATATTCCACAAATTAATAAAGATACAACATTAAAAATAAATATATCAAATTCAATATGTTTATAACATATCCCCAATATTGCTAATAATATAACTAAAATTATTAAAACCTTTTTTTTATTCATTTCAAACTTATTAGCATTTTTTATAAATATTGCAATCATCAAAAAAGACATAATATACGAATATCTAAAAGTTAAACCAATTACATTATGAAACATATGCATTACATAATCTACTTCTTTAAAAAAGATACAACATATCATTAGACTTAAACCAATAAATGAAAATACTCTATCTCTAACAGATTTTTTATTATTAAAGAAGAAACTTATAGCACCTACTAAAACCATTGTATTAACACATAGATTAGGGAATGTTGTTCCACTCTTTTCAGTAGTTACTTTAACTGCTCCATAAAAAATAGTTTTTATAAAATCAATCGAAGATATTATATAACCTGACTCACTTACATCAGAGAATCCCATTCCCATTTGTTTTTTTACCAAAACCAACGTATAAATATAAACATAAATAAGCATTACAGATATAAAAGTACTACCCAAAAACAAAATACATGTTTTTATTTTTTCTTTTATTGGCTCTTTTTTATAAAAGAAATTATAAATAATAAAGTAAACTATATTATAAACTAAAATTGAAAATGCTTGATAAAAATTAGTTACATAAATAAAGGCTAATACAAAGATATATAATAAGCATTTATTTTCTTTTAATAATTTATCTAAAGCATATTGAAATAAAGGAAATAATGCAAATGTATCTAACCACATTATGTTATACCAATAAGCTAAAAACCATCCTGAAAATATATATCCTATTGTCGCAATAGTTGTAACAAAATTACTTGCACCTTTTTTCTTAGCATAAAAAGTCATAGCTAAGGATGCTACCATCATTTTTATTAACACAACACTTAAAAACATCATATCAGCATCTTTAAAAAGCATTGCAATTAAATTAAATGGACTTATTAAATAGTAAACAAAATTAAACATATATGAATTACCTAATGCATTATTAAATGAATAAGCTTCTAAAGTCCCTGTTTTAAGTCCCATTATAAAATCATATAACATCGGTTTGAACTGAACAAAAGCATCGTTCTTCCCTAATAAATTATTTCCAAAAGGAGCAACATCTTTAATTACTAGTACAGCTATAAATATAGCTATTACTAATAAAACATTAAATAAATAATTAAATAAATTACTATTAACAATTGTTTTTATTTTATCTTTCATATATTAACCAACTCTCTAAATAATATAATAACAAAAAAATTATAAAATTAATACTCAACAGAATTAACTTTATAATTTTCTAACTATTCAAATATTCCTAAGAATTGTTTTTTCTTCCCCTTACGAATTACTATAACTTTTCCTTCTATCGCAATAGAACTATCTATCATAGCATTTTCATCAGTATATTTTTCATTATTAATTGATATGGCATTAGCAGCTAACATTTCTCTAGCTTCTCTCCTTGAAGAACAAATTCCATTATCTACAAGTAAATCTAACAATTTGACTTCACCATTTAATTGAATTGATGGAACCATTTTCATACCAACCATAATTTCATCTGCCTTTAGTCCAGTTAAATCACCACTAAATAGCGCTTGACTAATCTGCTCAGCATGCATAAATTCATCTTCACCATGTAAATCAGTAATAATACATTTAGCAAGAGCTTTTTGAGCAATTCTTAAATGTGGTTCTTTATTATGTTCTTCCATAATGCCATCGATTTCTTCTGGTGTCAAGAAAGTAAATACTTTCAAGTATTGATATACCATAGAATCATCAGTATTAATTAAATATTGATATAATTCATAACTTGAAGTTTTATTTTTATCAAGCCATAAAGCATTACCTTCACTCTTACCAAACTTCTTACCAGTTGCATCAAGAATTAAAGGCATTGTAAATGCATATGCTTCTTCACCCTTAATTTTTCTAATTAAATCTATACCAGTAGTAATATTTCCCCATTGATCACTACCTTCAACTTGCATTGTGCAACCCATTTTTTCATACATATTTAAAAAATCATATCCCTGAATTAACATATAACTAAATTCTGCATATGTTATACCTGTTTCTAATCTTCTATTAATTATATCTTTAGATAACATATAATTAACATTAATATATTTCCCAATATCTCTTAAGAAATCTAAAAATTCATATCCTTTAAACCAATCATAGTTATTAACAAGTTTTGCCTTACCATCAAATATAGTATCAATTTGTCTTCTAATACAATCAATATTATAATCTAATGTTTCTATACTTATTATTTCTCTTTCAGCAGTTGGTCTAGGATCTCCTATTCTACCTGTAGCACCACCACATAAAAGTATTGGATTATGTCCCATTAACATTAATCTTTTTGCAGTAATAAGTGAACTATAATGTCCTAAATGTAAACTATCCGCAGTAGGGTCTGTTCCCCAGTAGAAAGTAATATGTTCATTGTTTATTTTATCTTCAATTCCTTCCCCTGCTACATCTTTAACTAAACCACGCCAAACTAATTCTTCCCAATTTGTCATCTTTTTCATTATATCTCTACCTTTCTTAATAAAATTAAAAAGATTCATAAATTCTAAGGACGCTAATGCGCGGTACCACCTTAGTTTATGAATCTTATCATACACTTTATCTCTTAACGCGAGTTACGCTTTAGCTCCAGAGTCGTAAATTCCTTCATCACTAATTAAACTAAATTATATCATTTTAGGATTATTTGTCAAACATATTATTGAACTTTTCTCCAATTCCTCTAAAGAAAGCGCCAATTACTCCAAAATTAAAGTATATTCTATATCCTAATAATCTTAATACTACATAAATTAGAAGAAGTATTATAAGTATTACTAATATAATTATAAAAATAATATTAGTTCCTTTTTCAACACCATCTATAGTTATATCATAAGTAACTGATTCTTGTTCTGAATCTTCAGGATCACATTTTATTGAAACAGTACTTCCAAGTGTTAAATTTTCATTACCAATGATACTACATTGTGTATTTTTTTCAACTGTATTGAAAGGTTGTTCAAATTCTAATTTATCTTCACCCTTATGTAAAATCAAAGAATAATTTAATTTATTTGGTTCATATTTAAATTCTTCATGATTTTTTATAACTAAAGTTCTTAAACTAGGATCTGTACCTAAAACCTCTTCTGGCTGTCTTTCTACTTTTAATGTATAAACGCTTGTATAATTTGAACATTTAGTACTCTTAATAGTTATTTCAATTGTTCTAGGTTCTCCAACATCAAAGTCTTCGTTCCCCACAATTTCATAAGTATCTCCATCATCTTGAACTAATGGTAATATTTCAAGACTTGATACTTGATTAGGAACTTTAAGTTCATAAGCAAATGTATGTGGGTCAAAATCTTCTATTTGATCCAATTCAATTCCTGGTATATCTACAGATAATTGAAGCCCCTTTAATAATGCCAATTCATTTGTTTCAGTAGTACATTCACTAGGAGTTGTCTCTCTATTAACTGTAATGTTATATACATTAACATCTCCCTTTTGACTTGATACTTTTACATATATTTTATTAGGACCAAGCTCAAGTGCATATGTACTAGGTCCAAAACCTGCAACAAAAGATGAACTATTATCAGTTAAGGTTGCATCCAATGTAATTGAAGTAATATGATTTGGAACATCAATTGTATAATTGAAATTATCACTAGTAAATGCTGGTGATAGCTCTCCAACATTTGCTTTTAAATTAGATAAAGTATTAACTGAGCTTCTACTATCAGGTCTATTTACATTTATTGTATAAACAGTTTGAGCACCAGCCGAATTTTTTACTTTGATTTTTATTGAATTATTTCCATAATTTAAGTTAACTGTTCTAGGTCCAAAACCAGATACAAATGAACCTCCACTAGAGACATCAGCAAATACTTGGATAGAACTTACACTTGAATCAACAGTAACATTATAAGTTTTAGTTGAACTTTTAAAAGCAGGAGATAAGGTCCCACTATTTACTGATAAAGATGTTAAAGTTGCTGCTGCTACGTTTGGTGTAGTTCCACCTCCGCCTCCACCACCAGAGCCACCGTTACTAGTACATGTGATAGTAACAATACCCTTACAGTATCTTTTAGACATACCATACATATTAGATTTATCACTACTTTTACAATCGTTAGTATTAACAGAATAATTCATTGAATAACCATTCGCACAAGGTTTTGTATTTATTGAGTTAACAATACTAATATTTCCATTACTAAGTCTAGTGTAACATCTTTCTACTGAAAAAGTACCAGTTTGATTAGTTGGAACATTTTGATCATTACAAGAATTTTTAATATATACAGGCCCCTTGGCAATCTTAGCGCCATTAATGTGTTGTCCATAAAAATAATATGTACCATTTGGCAAACTTACATAACCAGTTCTACCAGACTTAATTCCACCATAATAAGTAATATTTTTTGCACTATTATAATTATTAACTGTATTAACTGAAAAAGAAGCTGCTGGACCATAATCCAAAGTAATTAAATCACCTTTTACAGTCATAGAAACATCACTATCAGTAGCAATCAGTAAATCGTCATTTTCTACTTTACTAAATAAATCTAATTTATTATATTCACTTGGAGTAATATTAAGAGATGAACTATCCCCCTTAAAACTCATAGAAGTTAAAAATCCAACTAAAGCAATATTTAGTATCAATATCATTAAAATAATTACAATTAATTTCGAACGTTTATCCATCATATAAATCTATCCTTACCTATTATTTATCATACCATTTACTAGAACTTTTATCAATATCAAAAATCTTTATTACATAAAAAAATCCATTTATAATGGATTATTTTTCTTCTTTTTTCTTTGTTGTAGTTTTTGTTGATTTTTTTTCTTTTGGTTCTTCAAGTTTTTTTATAGTATCTTTTAATACAACAACTGTTTTAGCTCTTAAATCTTCTACAGCTTTTTGAACAACTGGTGTTGCTTTTTCTTTAGCATCTTTAACCAATTCATCCATTTTCACTTTAATTTCTTCAGCTCTTTCTTTAGCAATACTAATTACTTTTTCTTTATCTAAATCTGCTAATTCTTCTTTGATTTCTTCTATCTTATTAAGAAATGATTCTCTAACTTCATCTATATCGATTTCTTTAATTTTCTTAACCATTTCATCAAATTTTTGTTTTAGTTCTTTTCTTGTTTCAGAACCAGCCTTTGGTGCAAATAAAACTCCAAGTCCTACACCTACTGCTGCACCTGCTAAGAATTTTCCTAAGCCATTACCTTCTTTTTTTGCCATTTTTTTATTCCTCCTCATCATTTTTTGTACGTCTACGTTTAAAGACATGACCAATAAGACCACTAATACCTTCTACAACTTTATCAGTCACAGAAACAATTTTATCAGTAGTAAAATCTATTATATTAAAGAATCCATTTAAAGATTGAACTTTATCATTTACATCTTCTACTACCTTATCTACTTTATTTAATGTTTGAATTGATCTTATACCTAATATTATTCCTATTATTAATAAAATTATTAGTAAAAAGTAAATAACTATTGGTAAAAAAGTTTGCAAAAAACTAATCATTTTCTTCCTCCTCTCCTTCTTCATACATAGAATCTATTAAATTAAATAAATCATTTTCTAATGTATCATTATTTTCTAATTTGTGTTTCATTTCCTCTTCATCGTCTTCTATTGAACTTTTAGTTATTGGTTTAATAGAGTTTAATTCTTTTTCGATATCATCAAGTATTTGTAACGTACTAGTTTTTTCTAAATCATTTAGGATACGTGCTTTTCTTTGTTGTTCTTCATTACTTGGCTGCTTTTTTTCCATTACTTTTTCTACAACTTCATCAATATCTGGTTCTTCTTTCAGTTCTTCTTGTGTAATTGAACTTACATCAAATTTATCTTCTAACTGTTCCTCAATACTTGGTTCTTCAATTATTTCATTCTTTACTGTATCAATAATTGTTTCTTCTGACTCAATATCTAAGTCAACATCCATATTTTGAACATCTAAAACATCAACTTTTATTTCTTCTTTTTTATCATTCTTTAAAGCAGGAGTCTCTATTTCTGAAATGTTTTTTTCATAATCTTCAAGTTCTCCATAAGCTTTCATTCTTACTTTATCAATATCTACTTCAAATACTTCTTCTTTTTTTACAGGTTCTTCCTTGTGAACAATAGGTTTAACTACTTTCTCTCTTTTCATTCCACCCTGTTTATCAACTATATCATCTTTTTTATAGTTTTTATCTAAAATACCATATACAGGTGATATTACAGGAGATGGTGTAAATGGCTTCTTACCACCATTTAAGCTACCACTTGTACTTAATTTATATCTATCTACATTTTCAATTCTAGTGTCTTTAGTAGTTGATGTAGATGAAAAATTATTATTAGCTTTTCTTGCAGTATTAGCAGGAAGACCAACACTTTTTACTTCTTTTCTGACTCTACTTTCATTTCTATTTATTCTTGAATTAAGTCTTTCAAACTCATCTTCGTCAAATGACAAAAATGGTGATTTTTTTTCTTCTTTTTTCTCAGTTTGCACAACTGGTTCTACAAACTTTTCTTCATTTTTTCTTGTACTCATTAAGTCATCTGCTCCAGGAATTTCCCCTAAAACATCGCTTTCATCAAAATTTAAATCAATATCTCTTTTTACATTTCTAAATCTCGAATTAGAAGTTGCTTTTATTGGCTCTTCTACAACAGGTTCTGGTTTTTCTTCAAATTCCATTTTTTTAGGAGTCTCTCTAACCTCTTCCTTTGTATAGACTGGCATTTCTTCTACTTCATCATCTTCTTCAAATAAAATATTTTTTATTTTACCAAATAATCCCATCTATAACACCACCTTAATTGATTAAGTCAGAATCATGAACTTCATCATTTTGTTCATATTCATTTGAATCTACCGCTTGTAAGAATCCACTATCAGTAGTAGAAGTAGTTTCAAATATATTAAACTCATACTCTTTAAATTGTGAAGTTTCTTCATCTAGTAAAGTTTTCAAAACATTATCGTTAAAATTTACTGAAGCTAAAACACTAAGAGAATTAGCAACAACTACATTAATATCTTTTTTCTTTACTATTACCTCTATTTTAGCATAATTATACATAATTTCAATAAAATACTTATTATTATCTAACTCATTAATTTCTAAATAACCATATTTATCTTCAAAGCTAATTTGCCTAGAAATATAAGACTTATCATTTACTTCGTACTTTTCAATTACTTTATTATAATAACTTACCGCATCAACATAAAGATAATACTTATAATCTTTACTATATATAACTTCATTATACTCAGTATTATCTACTACATCTAATCCTTTAGGCAAATTATATTTATATCCCTTACGATATTTATTATATACTGTTATCTTTCTATCTGTTCCAATATTAATTACTTCTTCTAAATTCATTTCTTGTACAGGTGTGCAACCAGTCAAGATAATACATGTGAACAGGAATAGTAATATAAATCTTTTCTTCATAATACCTCCCACATCCTCTTAAAGTATTATAACATTTATAATATTAATTTTAAATTACTTTTTTGTTGCTTTAACGTAATTTATTTTTATACCTTCACTCATAAATTTTGCTTCATATTCAGTTAATGAATTTTCCCATCCAGTGCTAGCTAAATCCAAAGATATTTCTTCTATTGTATACCCATAAGTACTTAAACTAACTATAGAACTTTCAAATAATCCAACATTATCAGTCTTTTGAATTATAGTTTTCTTATTTTCAAATATTTGATCATAAACTGGCAAAAATATATGAGATGTTAATCTTCTCTTAGCATGTCTTTTCTTTGGCCATGGATCGCTAAAATTAAGATAAATAGTATCAATTTCTTTATCAAACACATCATTAAGGATTATCGCATCTATACATATAATTCTTACGTTTGACAATTCAAGTTTTTCTAACTTTTCTAAAGCTCTACATAAAACACTTTCATATCTTTCTACCCCAATAAAATTTATATTAGGATTCTTAATTGCTTTATCTATTATGAAATTTCCTTTTCCCATACCTATTTCCAAATGAATTGGATTATCATTTTTAAATATTTCACTTTTATATTTCCCTTTATAATCTTCTGGATTAATAATAACATAAGGACTATTATTAACTATTTCTTTTGCATTTTTTACATTTCTAAGACGCATTTTAATCAACCTTTCTACTTCAAATACATATACTTTTAATAAGGAGGACTTACATGAAAAAAGATCGCAATACTTTCTTTTCTAACTATAACGCCCAAACTCAAAGCTATATTCCTGACTTTCAAACTGGTATGATGCCTAATCAAGGAATGGCACCACAATCAAGTAGTCAATATGGTCCTTATAATCAAACATCTATGAACTCAAGCTATTATTCTGGACCAGATATTGGAAACTACAATGATATAGATAACCGTTTATCTAAAATAGAAAGACAAATTAATCGTCTTGATAATCGTCTCTCTAAGTTAGAAAACAAACCAGTAACTGAAGTCAGTGAAAACAACTATTCTAACAACATGTATATGCTTTAAATACTTATCTTACCAAAGGTAAGTTTTTTTAATATTTTATTTAACATTGTTTTACCAAATACTTTTTCTAATATCTTCATTTTAAATGATACAACAAAGTATACAATTGCTCCTGCTATTGCATTAATAGCCACATACATTATACAAGATAACTTGCTTTCATAATTAACAGGTATAAATCTACCTAATACAAATACAGCCAATATCATAAGCATAGTTGGTACTAACATTTTAATAACTGTATTAAATGTTTCTCTATATGCTAATTTACAATCCTTCTTTAAAGATATTAAAGCTATTATAATACTTAAACTATAACCTAATATACTAGCAGTAACAGCACCCAAAAAAGGTGGTATTCCTATCTTACTATAAATTATCATTAAAGGTACATCCAATATAGCATTAGTAACAAATCCTGTAATTGTTGATAAGTAAACTGTTTTAAACTTGTTTAATCCTTGTAAAGCTGAAGAAGTAGTCATATAAATATTTATAAGTAATCCTGTAAATACATTTAATGCTAGTATATAAGCTCCATATACATTATATCCATAGAATATTGTCCACACAGATGCACTTAACATAGCAATTCCTATGGTCATCGGTAAAGATATAAAAATAAGTATCTGTAAAGCTTGATTAAACTTGTTATTAACTTCTTTCCAGTTCTTTAACGTATAAGCTGTTACCATAGTAGGAATTAAACTTGTACTCATTCCCATCGCAATACTTGTTATAATCATATTTATTTTTGGTGCCCAAGTTGTAACAGCCGAAGCTGCAAATTCTACTGTTTCTGTATCTAACTTTAAATAGCTCATCGTTCTAAGTAATAAAGTCATATCAATAAAATTATAACAGCTACTAACAATATTAATTATTATAAAAGGAATAGCATAAGAAAGTAACTTTTTGCCTATCTCTTTATTAGTTACATCATCTTTTTGATATTCATTTTTTAAACTAAGTTCCTTACTATTCTTTCTCATCATCCATTTTATAAATAGATATGCTGCTAAGCCACTTACAAATGCTCCAAAAACAGATACACAAACAGCTGTTGTTGGTGTTCCATTTAAAATGTTTATTACAAGATAAGATCCCCCTAATATTATTGTTATTCTAACAATCTGTTCAATAACTTGACTAAAACTAGAAACATTAATTATATTATGCCCTTGTAAATAACCTTTCGTAACACTTAAGAAAGGTACAATAAGTATTGCAAATGATACACACCTAATAGCAAGTGCAACATTCTCTATAGTATTACCACCAGACAAATCACCTAAAAGTAATTCAGCTATTTGTGGTGCAAAAATCATTAGTAAAACAAATATAACAGTAGCTAAAAAAACCATAATTCTTTTACCAATATGATAAGCTCTAACTTTAGCATCCATCATTCCTAAAGTATTATATTCATTAATTATCTTACTAATAGCAATTGGCAATCCTGCACTTGATATATCTAAAAATATTATATAAATATTATATGCGTATGCATATAAAGCACTTCCTTGTACTCCTACCATCGCATAAAAAGGTATAACATAAAGCATACCTAATATCTTAGTAAATATAATTGCAAATGTTGCAATAAATGTTCCTTCAACAAATGAACTTCTTTTCATCTTCATCAACTCATTTTTCATTATATATCACCATAGCAGTAAAACAATATATCTGATCTTCTCCAGACATTGTAATTGCCACTTGATACTTGATATCAATTATATCATAAATATTTCCTTGAAGAAATTCATTAATACTACTTTCTAAATCTTTTTCATGACTTTCATCGAATACTTTTACTTTCATAATATTCACCTCTTACTTTTTCAGTATAATAGTATAATTTGTCGAAAAACATAGAAAAAAAACAATTTAAAGCTCAAGGTGTATTTATGAAAAAATAAAACCGATTGATATAAAACCATATCTAATTAAACAAGAATACAAAACAACTTTATATTTTCTACAATTATTTCCATAACAACCATCATAATAAAAAAACAATGATAGATTAAATATCTAACATTGTTTTTTATAACTATCTTATTTAATTGTCATTTTCTCTTTGTTCTTTAGGTATTAAAAGTAATTTTTTCAATTTATTTTTTCCTCTTCTTTTTAATAAACAACGATGACATAATGGAAAATATCCTTCATCTCCAACTTTAATTGCATCAATTTTATTTCCTTCAAAATATGTCAGTGTAGCTTCTCTACCACAATCATAACAACTTGCAGGTATATTATCTACTTTATCACTTATCGCCAATATCTGAGGCATCAAAAGAAATGGCTCTTGCTCTGATGTTTGATTAAGACCTCCTAAGTATATATCCATATCCTCAGCAATTGATAAATAAGATAAAACTTTAAGGTTTCCTTCCATCAACTGAACTTCATCTAAGAATATTGTTCTAGTTTTATCATCAATATAATCAAGTATTTCTTCAAATCTATATATTCCAATAGCTGGTATTTCTACTTCATATGTTTTACTCTTCATAACACAGAAGTCTCTCGTATCACGAAGCGGTTTAAAAACTTTTATACATTCTTTGTTATAAATCTTATCATAAATATCAACCATATGCTCTGTCTTACCGCTATGCATTGGTCCTGTAAAAGTTACTATCATAATTTCTTTAACTCTTTTCCATTAATTTTAGCAATATTCTTATTATAATAATTTTTATTATGACTTACATTTTCCATCACAGTAATATAATTAGGTATTTGAACTACTTCTTGTTCTCCAACATTAACTTCTAAAATACCTATATCACCCATATTTTCAAATACATCTAGATTAAAATAAGTACCATTTTCACTAAAACAATATCTATTCTTTTTTATTGTCTCAAAACTTTCATCTTTAAAATCCATTAATTGATTATATACTTTTTCATCAATACATTTTTCGCTTATTATTAATCTAGATCCATCTTCCATTATTCGATAAACACTAAAATAATAAGATACACTATTGTTAATATTTACTTTCCTAATTCTTTTCTCTGTTTTTTCATCACTTTGTAAGTATGTTTGTTCTATTACCATTACTCTACTATTTTTTAAAATACCATCTAAATCTGTATTAGCTAAATCAACAGAGTATTTATCCTGCCTCTTAACTTGTTTTTCAGATAATACCCCATTAATTATATTTAATACTTCATTAACTTTTTCATCCATTGTCTCTTTGGGTAAAACTATATTAATTTTTTTATGTCCTAACCAACTCTTTAAAGTATTAGCTCCTAACTCTAATGCATAATCAGCATCTTCACTTCTAGCTTCATTATTTTCTAATGTATAAAAATCTTTCTTACCAACCAAATCTATTACAGCATCATATTGATTCATTAAATCAGCAAAAGATTTAACATGATTCAATCTCGCCATAACTTCTTCAAACTGTTCATAAGATATATACGCACAATTATCTATTGCACCTCTATCATAAACAATTAATACTTTAGCGTCTTCTCCCATCATTTCTGCAGCTCTATCAAATATTTCTTCTTTTGCAAGTTGCATTCTCATAACCAATTCTTGAAAGTCAACTAAATCAATTGCATTATCTCCAAAAGGTCTAATTCCTTTTAAAATAAAATATGTCGCAGTTTCATCAATAATTATTACTCTATATCCCTGAGGTTCATAAACTAATTTAATTTTATCTAATACAGTTGTTTTACCAGTTCCAGGACCACCTGTTAAAACTATTCTTTTTACCATAATACCTACCTTACTTTCTTAATTACTTTTCTTTTTTGATCTAATTCATGAACAGATGCTGTACTAACACCAAATTGCTTTTTATCCATATCAAGTTCTTTATTATTAAGTAAAAAATATATCATATTAATAACTCCACGATGAGTAATCAATAATGTATTATCATTCATACTTAATATCTCCTCGATATAAATTCTCATCCTTTCGTATAAATCCCTTAAAGATTCTCCAGCAGGAAAAATCGTATCTATATTAATTTCACCGTCTGTATACCCAGGATATTTTGTATAAGCTTCATCCTTAGGAACTCCATTAAGTAATCCTTTATTTTGTTCTCTCAATTTTTTCTCTAATACATATGGAATATCTAATATTTCACTAACAATTTTAGCAGATTCAACAGCTCTTTTAACATCACTACATATTATTTTTTTTATTTCTAAATTATTTTTTATCCAAATACTAGTCTCCTTTACTTCTTTTCTTCCTTCAGGTAATAACGAAACATCACTCCACCCACCAACATAGTTTTCATCATCCTGACCATGTCTCATCAAGTAAATCATTCCACCATCTCCTTCAAAGTGTATTTTTTACACATATATCATCAAAAATAAAAACATATTTATTAAAATATATCTTTATCTTCAATTTTCTTTTTAAACATATAAACCTTAGCTGGTTTATTTCCTTCAAACTTATCACTTTTATTAGTATCTTCTATTAAATTTAAACTTAATATTTTCTTTCTAAAATTTCTTCTATCAAATTTTTTTCCTAATATTGCTTCATAAGTCTTTTGTAATTCTGGCATTGTAACCCCATCTGGGAATAAACTCTTCAAAATATTACTTTTGACAATTTGTTTTCTCAACTCAATTAAAGCATCATGTAATATTTCTTCATGATCATATCCAAGTGGCGGTATCTTATCTATTGGGAACCAATCAGCATTTGATGTATTCTTTGTTTCTCTTAATACATTAACTCTTTTACTGTCAATAATTCCAACAAATCCAACTGCTACCATTCTCATAACTGGTGATCTATTAACTTTACCAAATGCTTTAAATTGCTTAATTTCAACGCCTGTAATACCAGTCTTTTCATTTAACTCTCTCAAAGCACCATCTTCTAAATCCTCATTATTATAAAGTGCTCCACCAGTAAGTACCCAATCACCTTCGAAAGGTTTATTCTTTCTTTTTATAAGTAAAACTTTAGTAATACCTTGTTCTACTGTAAACAATGCAGTAATAACATGAATTCCTTGCTGTTTATAAAGTTTGTTTTTAACTTCCATATTACCATTCCTTACACATTAATTATAATGCGTAACATTTACACATGTCAATATAAATAATACAAAATATGTAATTTATGATATAATTTATACATAATAATAAAGGGTGATAAAAATGTTAATGATAATAATATTAGTAATCTTAATCTTACTAGTAATAATAAGAAGAAGTAATAATGATGATATAATAAATAACAATGCCAAGTATGAATCAGACATTGCCAATATAACAAATGCTAAAAAAGTTTTCAGGAAATCTAAAACAGCTAATTATATGTTCATTGCTACTTTACTTATACTTATTATATTAATGGCTTGTAACTTTACAAAAATTGACTATTTAATATTAGATTACATTTCCGCAGATTTTGTTGAAGAACCAAAATTCGATTATCTTCTCTACTTTATCCCAGCATATATTGCAGTAGTAAGAGAAATATTTATCCAAGTAAAAATCGGTGAATTTCTTTTAAAATATTTCCAGGTAGAAGAAGATGAACTAGATATAAATAACGAAGTAATAAAACCAATTCTAAAGAAGACAAAAATAATGAAAAAATAATGAAAGCAACAACCTTTCATTATTTTTTTTAAAGAATCATAGATAATTCTAAATTATATTGTAATTTACTATCTGATGCTTCGTTTTCCATATCAACATCTTGACCTTCCAACCACATATATACTCTAATCTTAGAAATACCAGCTGGAATATCTAATAAATATTGCTCACCGCTAAAGTTCTTAGTAGTTGCAACTTTAGGTGTAACTGAAGTAAAATAAGGACTTTCATCAGTTTTATCAACAAAAACTGGATCTCCAAATTCTCTATTAACACCTTTATAAGGAATTCTAGAACCTCCAGATGTTGTAGTTGATATTCCATAAACATGTTGCGCTGCAAGAACACCACTAACTGTATGAACATCATAATTTGGTTCCCATATATAAGAAGTTCTTCCACCTCTTAAGTTTTGTGCAGCAACAGATGCTCCACCAGCAACAGTTCCTTCAAGAACAAAACCAATTCTAGCAGCATTTTGTGTACCTTTATCTTGAGCTCCAGGTTGAGGAATAACACTAGAATTAGGTGTAATAGCAATATTAGCTGGACTAGTTACAAGTAAAAATATATCAAATGCTATATAATGTTTACCATTACATTGTTCATCTCCTGTGCACTGCATTTCTTCCTCTTTAGTAGTCATTAATTGAAAGTTATCACCTACTTCAGAAGTTAAACCATAAAACATATCCAATTTACCATTAGTAACTGCTCCTGCTGTTGAAACATTACTTAATGTATCTGGCAATTGATTTTCTGCTCCTGGATATGTCTTATAAGCATTTTCAATTTGTTCTCTTGTAACTATATTATCCCAATTTATTGCATCAACTGATACCTGAATTCCTGTTACAGTTGCAACGTTAATATCTATAGATTCAATAGTTGCATGTGTAGTTGAAGAAAACCAAGCATAAGTAGAGAATCCTAATATAGTAATAAAGAAAAATAATAATAAAATCATTATTAAGATTCTTCTCTTTTTTCTTTTTTCATTATTCTTGTTTTTAGTTTTATCCACAAAAACACCTCATTCTTATAATCACTTATTATTAGTATAAATCATTTTATAATTCAAATCAATAAAACAAAAATTATTCCTAAAAAAAAGGAGCATAGCTCCTTTTAGTTTTTTATTATGCAGCTTCTGGAATAGAGAATTCAAGATTTAAACTCATATTTGTTCCAGCAGCAAAGTTTTCAGTATCAACATCTTGTCCTTCTACCCAGAAGTAAACTCTAAATTTAGTTACACCAGGTTTTAATTCAAATAGATTTATTGAACTATGTTGAGCAGATGAGTGAATAATATTTTCTGGAGTAGCAAAATACTCAGCAAATTTCTTTGTACCAGGATTTTCTGGATCATCCATATTTGTATGATATAAAGGAACTTTAACTCCAGTCTCTCCTTCTGGTGAGAAGGCTTTTTTTACTCCCATATATTCTAAGAATGATTGTGCATTTGCATCTGAAATACCATACTTAACTGCATTTTTTTCTCCTCTTGCAGTATGTGCATTTGCATTTGGTTCCCAAATAAGTGATTGAGTACCTTTCATCATTGCGCCAATTGCATCAACACCTGGAGTTACTTCCTCAGCTTCCTCAGACGCTTTAACACCATCTAAATATTCAGCTTTTGTTAAATAACCTTCTTGAACGAATGCAACACGTGCAGTATTCTTGATACCATAATCACTACCTATAGCAGTAACACCTGCATTTTGTGTTAAAGATAATAATGCACCTTTGTCACTATATTCTCCATCTAATTTTAAATAGATATCGAATGCCATTAAATAAGTATCAGCTGAACATTTTGATGCTCCTTCTGAACTATTATTAGCTTTTTTATCCCAACAGAAATTATCAAATGTTTTAGCAGCAACTGCACTTAAATAATATTGATCATTCAAACATTCAGTATCTCCCTCACTACATTCAACAACTGAACCATAATAAACTCTTAGGTTTCCATTTGGATCAACTTCACCAGCAGAAGATACATTTGCTAAAACTGATGGTAATTGATTCTTATTATTATTTTGACTTCCAATTAAATCATCTTTATTAATTCTTGTTTTCCAATCACTTGCATCTGCAGAAATTTCAAGTCCGTTAATTGCTGTTACATTAACTTGTAAATCGTCAACTGAAACAATTCTATTTGATGTAAACCATGCATAAGTAGCAACTAAACATAAACTTAATGAAAAAACAAGCAATAAAACTAATAATAAAAGTCTACTTTTTGTTTCTCTTTTCTCTTTTTTATTTTTTGCCATAACTTTTTACTCCTTATTGTATAATTTTTTCTTCGACATGTTCTTCATATATATCCATATGCATCTTGATTTCTCCACCCAGTATTGAGTTAACACATTCTGGATCATCGCCCTCTAACCATATAACAACTGTAATTTTGTCATAATCCCCAGGAACTAATCCTAAACGATTTTCCATAATAACAGTATCATCTTCTCTAAAAGCTGTAGTATCCATCTCTGCTTCACCAGTTATTGGACTTTTTTTAGCATAAACAGTCATATCATCATTAAGATATATCATAACTCTAACTGCATCATCAACATTTTTGATAATATCGTCAATTGTTACTGAATACCAATAATTAATTGCTTCATCGCCTTTATTCTCTAAATAAAAAGAATAAGCAATATAATTTTCACCATTATGCGACCCTTCAGCTTCTTCATTAATTTTTTCAGGTAACCAATTTATTGATATGTTGTCCATAAAAGCTAATTTTGATGTTGAAAGCTTTATAACAGGACTTCTATCATTTAAAGATTCATACATGACTAAATTAGATTCTAAATAAGTATTCTTATCCATACTTATAGTAAAGCTTCCTTCATTATAAATTATGTTAAGAACAAAATAAGAAATAATTAAAAGTAACAATAGAATCAATAAAACTATCATTGATATCTTTTCTACTTTCTTACGATTTTTTACTTTCTTTGCAGTTACTACTACTTCTCCTTTAGCCATTTGTCACTCTCCTTTAAATTTAGTTACCTAACAATGAAATGGAGATAAACGAATGTGAAAACCTACCATATCGTTATTATCATTATAGCATACAGCATATTCAAATACAATCTACAAAATTCGATTTAATGTCTAAATAAAAGCTATAAATAAATTACCCATTATGTTATAATTTACTTATTAATAATAAAGGAAGATTTTATGAATAACAAACAGAAAATTTACATAATTTTAGCCATATGTTCTCTACTCATTTGTATGTATACAACTGCTACAACCTATGCTAAATACTTCACTCAAACTGATCAATCTAAAGAATATAATATTAAAAAATGGAATATAAAAGTTAATAAAGAAGACATAAAAAATAATCAAACTCTAAAAAAACAAATTAATATAGAACTTGATAAATCAGAACATATTGCTGATAATCAAATAGCTCCAGATAGTACTGGATACTTTATTATCGAATTAGATTATAATAACGTTGATTTATCATTCGACTACAACATCATCATAGAAGAAAATAATTTCTTAAAAGATTTAATAATTGATAAAATAGAAATAAATAATATACCATATATTCCAGCATCAGAAAATAATAATATAATTTCTAACTCTGTTATTATTTCAAATGAAACGATAGATAAAATTCAAGAAATAAAAGTTTACGTAAAATGGAATGATGATATTGAAAATGGTGCAACTATGAATGATAAGAACGATACTGATATATCAATAAATAACGACATTCTAAATCTTAATATAAATATTACTTTAACACAAAAAAATTAGTTCTCTAAAGTGAACTAATTTTTTTATCCTTCTGCTTGAACAATATCTACCTTCAATTTTATTATTAACGAATGCAAATCTTTATTTTCTGGATTAGAAGAAAATTCATAAGACTTTTCTCCAAATTCTGTGTCTTCCATATCACACTTATTATAAATACTATCACCAACTTCGACAAAACATTCTTCTTCATTATTCTCATATTCCCAATTAAGAGTAAAGTCCAATGATGTCGAATCATCTATTCCAGCTGCCAAACTATTTTTACCCAATTTGACAATTAAATCGAAAGGATATCCTAATATTTTAAATGTATTATTTTCTAAATCACGTTCAATAGTAAAGTTTTCACCCTCTACCTGGTTTTCACCAAACAAAGTAATTGATTCAATATCTATAGAAATATATCCATCTATTTCTCCTCTATTTACTACTGTAACCGTATTATTTTGTGTTCCAATACCTGGATATAAATCGTCTATATCAAACTCTATAGCATCTTCATCATAATCAAAGTCGAAATACCAAGCTTTAACATGAGCTTGTACACCAACATCAACTTTTGTATTATAAATAAACCAACATAAAGTACTAGAAACTAATAAAAGAAATATAATAAGCAATAAACTAATTTTATGACGTTTTAAAACTATAAGGAAAATACTTCTACTTTTTTTTGAAGTACTAGGTGAATTACTCATATTAGTATCTTTATCATTAATATCTTTCACACCTTTTCACTCCTTATCTTTTATTCATATTTCGCTCAAAACTCTTTTATCTCATTATATTATATCATTTTTTTCATCACTTACAGAATCTTCTTCATCGCTTTTAATATCATTATTTTTATAAACTAGTTTAATAATTTCTATTGCAACTAAAATAGCAATTAGTACCATAAAAACAAACATCAAAGATACATTAGTCGTCAACTTACATAAAAAGCCTAATATTAAAAATTTGTATACAACTTTACCTAATATCTGATTTTCATATACTATAGGATCTTCTATTTTATTAGCTATTCCTTTAGTATGAAAAAGCATATTTCCCTCTTCATCTTTTTCAATCTCTTGGATTTGATGCGTGATAATCTTACCATTGACACCATATCCTTCTCCTATATATGTCACATCATCTCCAACAACTAACTCTTCTGCTGGTACCTTATTTATTAATAGAATATCACCAATTTCATAAGTAGGAATCATACTTCCAGATGCAACAGTATATATTCTATATCCAAAGAGATCTCCCTGATTAGAGAACCTCTGAAAAAGTGTTAACAAAATTAACATAATTAGAAAAATGCAAATTCCCCATTCAACTATTACAGTAACTATATTTATTATTTTATTATCAAATATTTTTTTTAGCATAATCATCCTCAATTTAATTTAAAATTATTTATTTTATTAAAATATTTATCTATATGTTTTCTATACACTTTACTAATAGCAGCTGTAGAAGCATTATTTCTGTATTTGACTATGGCAAATTGTTCACCAACCATATTTTTTAGTTCTTCTTCTGTTAAACTTGCATTAATATCAATAATCTTCTGTATTACTTGATTTATAACTATTTCTTTCGCATTTTTGGTTGAATACTCTTCCTTATTTAAAGTACATAAAGCTAAATAGTTAAGTAAGAACGTTTCATCGAAGAAATCTCTTAATTCAGCCGTATCCTCATACTTTTTATCTTTTTTATCACGTTTTACATCATCACCAAAATGGTCCTGTAAATAATTCCACAAAACTAAAGCATATTGAAAATTAACATTTTTTAATATTACATTAGTTTTCTTAATAGGCGGTCTAACAATAGAAACATGTGCTCTTTTAAGAGATTTAAAGACTTCACTATTCTTCAAATCAAGTATTTGCTGCTCTATTCTATCAATTCTAACAGCTAACGATTCACCATTTTTTGATCCATCAGTTTGTTTAGAATGCAAACTAGTTTTAACACTTAAATCGATTGAAACATGTTCAAGTCCAACAACAGACGCAGCTTTATATTGAACTGATTTATCATCTTTTATATAAGATCCAGATAGTAATTGTTTCTTTTTCATTTCAACAAAAGTTTCCATATTAATAATTAATGTATAAATGAATCTATTTTCATAAGTTTCAAATGTTTCCTCTTTATTAATATTCAATATTTTTGAAGGTGTTATCTCTTCTTTTTCATTTATATCTTGTATAAGATTAGTATGTTTAGATAAATGTTTAATACTATCTACAGTAACTCTTTTAGCTAATTCAACTTTAACTATTTCATCTTCATTTATAATAAAACGGTTAGGATTTCTTAAAATATTATCTAAATATCTCATCGTATCTTCCATTAAATCTATCCATTCAAAGTTAGCTTCAACTTTATCATAATGAAGATCAACTAGCAATTCAGATTTTCTTTTTTTCCCAAAAGAACTAACTCTTTTGGTATCAGCTCTATCATATAATGTAGAAACATTTAATTCACTCATAACCTAACCTCTTCTCATTCTTTCAACTTCCTAAGTTAATTTTTTTAGTCTTAATAAGTATTCTGTACATTCCTTCATTCTTCCTTTTCCAAAAGTATCATCAAGGAATTTAATATATCCGTCAATTTCATCTCTAATATAAGAAATATTTAATTGTTCAAATTTACGTAAAATCTTTTTAGCAATAAAATAATCTACTCCATCGATTTCATTTCCACCACATTCAACAAATACTGGAACAAACTTTTTCATATGAGCAACAATACGATTACCAAAAGCAATTCTAAAATGCTGTATTACATAATCATCCATTTTTTCAATCTTATCTAGAGTTTCTTCACTTATTTGATTATCATTCATTGCTGACTGATATAGTTTTTCTAAATATGAATAATTAACATTCATAGCTTGAGTAGGTATAGGCTCAAATGGTGTTCCTTTATCATTAATATCAATCGGCATAGCACGGTCATAAACTTTATCTGTAACCATAAATGTTGAGTCATCGTTATTAATTGTACCTATATACCAAACATTTGGAGCTATTTGTAATTTACCACCTTTTAACTTTTTAGGGTCACTACTCCAAGCACTAGGAGTTAATTCCACAATCCATTCGTCTTGACTAGGCATTTCTAGAATTGATAACATTTCTGCAAAATAATATTCAACACGAGAAATGTTCATTTCGTCTAATATTACTGTATAAACATCATCTGTATATCCAGCCATATATATCTCAGCCAATAAATCTGTCTCATTAAATTTCTTTGTAAATTCATTAAAATATCCAAAAAGTTCTGTTCTATCTCTCCATGATGGTTGTACAGAAACAACACATGAATCATGTTTTAAAAATTTTCCCCAAGCATAAGCAAGAGATGTTTTACCAGTACCAGAAATACCTTGTAATATAACTAACTTTGTACTAGCAAGAGCTGCAACAAACAATCTTACTAGTCCAATATGATAATAAAGCTTTAATTCTGAAGCACAGAAATTCCTAAAATTCTCACATAACTCAGATAAAGTGAAAGAATTATTGTAATTCGCAATCTTATAATCCTTAAATTGTTCATCAAGTTCAAGTAATTTAGGAAATCTAGCATCTCCTTCATGTCCATCATTAGTAGACACGCTTTCACTATTTTCTTCTTTATCAATAGTAGTATCTTCATCTGGACTAAGTCCAAGTTGAGAAACCTTCATAGCATACAACTCATCTTTTTCCTTCATTAATGTCCTTACTTGCTTATGTAAATCAGCAAGTTCTTCTAATAAAGATTCTTGTTCTACTAATGTTTTTCTAAATCTTATATATTTTCTAACAATGAATAATACACATAATATAATTAAAGCTAATAGCACCATAGTTAATATAATTGCTATAACTACCATAAACCATTCTCCACCACTAAAATCAGAACTATAAGATTTAATCAATGAAGAATAAGCTCTTACATCAAACATTTGTAAAATACCTAAAAATAATTCCTTAAATGCATTAACTATTCCACCAAGTAATTGATCTAAAAACTCATATAAAAATCTCAAATATGTATCCATTACTTCACCTCGTCTACACTTACTATTCTATCCTTTATTTTAACACTTTTTTTCATATCTTTAAAATAATATTTACTTGAGTTAATGAAAATCTTATTAAACAATTCTAGTAATTCAATATTTTCACTACTATAATCAAAGCTATCATCTAAATATAAAGAGAAAACAAATCCTTGTCTCATAAAATCTCTAACATAAGATTTATATCTCATAAAACATTCATAAGTTATAATAAGGCTTAGTTTATCTTGAATAAAAGGACTATCAATTATTTTAAATATACGATTTAATTTAGCTTTCTTATCAAAGAATGTATATGGTAAATATAAATAATATACTTTAGCAAAATTACATCCTATTAAATCATTTATTATAGTACTACAAATTTGAAAAATAGTAATACTAGTTAAATCCTCACCAATTGTATCTTTCTCTGCTACTTTCTTTATAATAGCATCACTATATATTTCAGAAAAAGTTATATTATTATTTAAGTTAACAAAATAAGTGTTTTTTTCAATCTTTTTATAATCCAAAAAAAACATATTGCTATTGAAATTATCTAAATATTCTTTTTTCTTCTTTATATCTTCTCTCAACATAAAGTTAAACTCTGAGATAAAACTTTCTTCTTCTAAATCAAAGAATCTTTTTCGTTCTTGTGCTATTTTAAGGATTGCTTTCTTTTGTGATTCTAATAGATATAATTGATCCAAACTAAAGAAATAATTAGAAAATTTTCTTAATATTGTAATAACTACTTCTTTATTCTTTGGACATTCACAAACAAGTTCTCTCATCGTATTGTCTAACACATATCCAATCTTTTTACTTAGAGTAAGAGTCTTAGTATCTTCATCTATATAGTTACTATATCTAACATTAATATAAGCATCTATAAATTGATTAGATATCTTTTTATCATATTTGTTTCCATAAATCAATTTAACATATTTATTAAGACATTTCTTTGTATATAAAACATACTCTTCCATTACATTATTCATTTTAGTACCACCTTTTTATTTCACCACATCAGAATTAAACTTAATAATTTCACTTTCTCCATCACTGCTAATATGTGAAAAATTATCTTTTGAATCTTTTTTATAAAATCTAACCATTAAACTTGATTTAGGCTCTATATAAAAAACTATTTTTTTAATAAATTTATTATCATCTACTTCATATGTTGTATCTTTTAAATTAAATACAACACTACTCATATCAACTGTTGCTTTTGAACTATCCTTAATTTCTAATGTTATCATCGCTTTTTCTGTCAAAGTATTAGTAATAATATCATCAAAATATATATCTCCAGGATTATCTTCTATCACATAATTTATCCCATAATCTCCTATTATTAATATAAATGTTGCACTTAATTCTTCTTCATAAGGATATGTTGATTTGGCAGTCACTTTAACTTCAATTCTATCTCCATCTTTTAAAGTCACATCATTTTTAGCATTTATATAAACATTAAACGAATCTTTATGAGAAGTAGTAGAAACTTTCTCACTACTTTTTATTTTTCTTTGCATTTGTGTAATACCCTGATTATCAATATAGCACGAAATTCTATCATCAGTCTCACAACTTACATCATATAAAATATCTGATGTAGTACCTTTTAAACTATTTAATAAACTATTCATTTGAATAGTAAGTGGCAATTCTTTTTTCCCATCCCAAGGATAAATTTCATATTCCTTGCCATGTATTGTTAATTTATCACTATTAAAATAAAAGTTTTTTGTTCTTAAATAATATACTTGAATTATATCTTTAACATATCGACCATAGTTAATAGTAAGGAAAAAAGTCAAAAAAGTAATAATAACAACTAAAGAAATTACTATTTTTTTATTATTTTTCATAAATTCTATAACCTTTTTACTTGTTTCTTTTCTCCTTTTCATACTTATCACCTACATATATTATTCACTTTTACATCATCTTCTGGAAATACTTGTTTTGAAACTATTTGTATTTTTATTGATTCAATTAAATCCTGATAACTTAAATTCTTATATTTTTCAGGAAATACTACTTTTAAAGTATATTCATCGTATTTTTTTTCACCAAACTCAAAACACTTTTCAGGAACTGTAAAAGTTCTAAAATATGTTCCCCAATCATCAGTCTCTATTTGATATTCTTTATTGGAATCAATTAAATTATTAGCTTTTGAACTTAACATACTTTGATTTAAATAAAGTTCATATTCTAAATCAATATTAGTTGTCGTAATTATTTTTAAATTATATGAAATATCAGTATCTGCTACAACACCATTCTCATCTGTATTATAAATCCTAAATTTATAATACTTCATATCACCAGGTATCATTTCCCCAAGATTTATATCTATAGTTTTATTATTTAAAGTTGCATCCAAAGATGAAACTTCTTCAATACCAGTATATCTAAAAGCATATAGTGCAACTTCCATTGTTGCACTACCAACAGCTTCAGAAGAATAAGAAGCATTAGAAATTTTAAAAATAGAAAAAATAACTAATAAATCAAATATTAGAAAAATTGATATTACATTTAGTCTTTTTTTATTTCTAAACTTTCTCATCACTTATATCCTTTCCCTTACCAGAAAATGCCAAATTAAATAATACTATAGTTATAAAAAAAGGAATAAATACTATTGGTTCTGTTATTACTTTTATATACTTTCCGTAATTACGTCCTATAAAAACAACTTTTCCAATAATATCTTCTTTTTTTATAGGAGCATCATTTACATTATTAGCATCTCCTTTAGTAATTATTAATTCTTCATCCATTTTTATAACTCTATGTGTTACAACAGAACTATCATAATAAAATGAAATTATATCTCCCTCTTTTATGTCATTAGTTATCTTAACAAAAACATAATCATCAATATCTATTTCTTCTTTCATACTCCCAGTTAAGATTTCAAAATATGTGTAACCAAAATAATTAGTATAAGATTTTTTTAATATATTTATTTGAAAAAAATTATAAATCACTAACAATAAACAAATACTAACAACAAATATTAGAAGATTAATAAGTATATTAGAAATTTTATTTAATGTTTTCATCATATACTCCTATCCTTTGTACTGTTCAAATTCAATTAATACTGGCACTTCTAATATAGGCGCTGAACCACTCGTACCTATCTGTGTATCAAACTTATCATTAGCTCCACTAGAATCATTCTCCCAATCAACATAAATAATTATAATTTCTTCATAATTCTTATTTGTTGGAGAATATTTTATTAGCCCCTCATAACCATCCTTTTCTAACTCTACTTTATTATCAGAATTAGGATCACTTCTATATAATTTTATCGAATAGTTTTCTTGTGTAAGCCAAGCTTTCAATTTATATTTTATTGAAACCTCTGTGTCATTAGGTTTTATTTTTATTTTAAAATATCCTTTCGAACCAGGACCAATCTTATTAGCAACGATAGTAGAACTTCCGTTGTTACTATACTCGATATCTTTAATTCCATAATTACGTTTTACATTAACTACACCAGTTTCTTCATCAACTTCATTTACAAAGCAATTATCTATTTCACTATTCGAATTAACTATATTACATTCATTTACTGATATATTCCATTTGGCAACATCAACAATAGCTTCTCCCATAACATTAGTTTTATATTTACTATAAGCATACGAAGTACATAATACCAAAATTGACAAGAAAGATAACAATACTATAGTATTAACCTTCTTATTCATCTTTAAACCTCTTTCTTAAGTTCAACTATTTCTATAATTATTGCATATAACTCAAAAATAATTGCAACCATTACAGGTAAAATAATTAAAGCTAAAAAACCAAATTGAGATTCAAGTATTGAAAGGACACTACCAAGTCCTTTTAAAACTATTGGATTAGTGCCAACATAATAATCATAATACACATAATAATCATTTCCTAAAATAAAAGTATATTGACCATTATTTTCACTAGAACTTACGACTTCTGCATAATTTATAACATTATTTTCAGAAGGATTATAAAAGAAAATATGACTACCAGGTACAACTTTAGCTGCCTCTTCAGCACTCTTTCTTACAAATAATAAATCCCCTTTTTTATATTCATCAGAAAATTCTTCATTTACTATTATTATTGAAGTATCACCTAATACTGTAATTCTTTGTTTATTAAAATTAAGCAAACAAACTGTAACAAAAATTGCCACTCCCACATATAAAAAAGCAAAAACAATAAGTAGGATTTTTAAAATCGCTTTAAGAGTACTTTTCATATACTATCACCATATTAATTTTATCATACTAGTACAATAGATTCAACGAAAATAAGACCTTAAAAAAGGTCTTACTTATACATTTCAATCAACTTTTTACAATCAAATAAATCTAACATATACTTAACTGATAATCCAGATTCTTCTAAACAACAATTATTAATAAGAACTTCAAGTGACTTAATCATTCCATCAATTTCATCACTAGCCAATTCTTCACTATTAACATCAATTCCTAATAATTTATAATGATCCATAATAATAATCGCTACATCATTAGAAAAACTAAAAACAATGTTTTTCAATATATTTAAATTAGGATTATTCAAGAACTCTTCAAAAGATTTAACTATTTCTTTTACCTTATTAATATCTACATTATCATCTTGTGCTTTTATGCAATTCCTCAAATAACCTTTAAATGAAAAGACAAATTTAAATACATCATAAACAGAAGAAGTATCAGTTATGCAATTGTTAATTTTTTCATATAATAATGCACTATCATATTCTTCATATTTTAAATCTAACTCTTTAACTTTTTCATTAATAGCTAAAAGATTCTTCTCAGCATCAACTTTCTTTTTAAAGAATAAGAATCCCTTTCCAGAATTATTTACTTCATCAGTAAGTCTAGCCAAGTCATCTATTAATGCATTAATTTCTTTATTTATCTTAGTTGTTTCCCCTTGATGATTAGCTCTATCAGCATATTTTTCTTTCATATCATCAAGTACAAATGAATATTTCAAATATCCCTGATATTCTCTTAAATTATATAATAAATTTTTAAAATCAGTTGTCTTATTCTTGCTTTCATTAGAATCGTAATTTTCACCTAAAAATTTAGAATAACATTTATTAATATTAATAACACTATAATCGTTAAATAGTAATTTACCATCCATAAACCTACTAACAATTACATCTCTTTCATAATTTTCTAAATCATATAATTCTTTAGTTAAATTAATTTTCTTTAATAAAAAATCTTCATATGATAAATTATCTGTTAATATATCTTTCTTTCTTCCTGAAATATACTTTTCAAATGCTTTGATATTTTTATCAAATAATATTCTCAAACTTGTTTCTATATGTGAAATAACATCAGGACATTTCCAATGTAATTCTTCGAAAACATCTTTCATTCTATCAAGATCATCATTAACTAATAACTCTTTTATATACTTTCTAGCATAATTACTATAAACAAAATCTTTTTCTGTCAATGTTATACCAACCAATTCAAATTTGCTAAGAGCTTCCATTATATCATTATTTACTGAGGCTAAATCATTTTTATAATAATGAGTCAAGCTATATAATAACGTATCAAATCCCATCTTTTCAAATGGAGTATTTATTGGATTAAAAAGACTCAAATCTTTATAATCCAATAATTCTTTTTTTAGAACTTCAATTCTAGGATGTTTCTTAAATTCTAGTTCTTTAGCAGCACGTCTTTTTAATTCTTTATAGATTTCATCTCTATAACCAATGTATTCATCCTTATACTCTTTAACCTTCTTTTTATATATAGTTAAATTTTTAACATTATTAATAGGCATACTAGATAGTAATTCTTTAGCTACTTCAACATCATGGTTAAAGTCTTCTAACCTTTTTATTCCCATTACTTTTTCCTCTTCTCTACTTCAGCATTTTCTTCTGTTTCTAAAAATTCTATAAACTCTTGCATAGCTTTAAATAAGTCAACTAATTCATCCATACTAAGATCTGTTACTTTTACATCCATAATGTTTAAACTCAACTCCCTTCAACTTCTTCATCTATACCTAAACTTCTTATTATTAAATATTCATAAACTTCACCAACTGCAGTATTATCATCAAACATTGTAAATACCATTCTATAAGTTCCAGATTTCCACTTTGCATTTACTTTATCTTCAATATCATCATACGATGGACCATCTTTAAGTTTGACTTTTACTGTATATACATCACCATCAAGTTTACTAGATATTTCACCTAAAGTATAATAAATACAATTTCCATTTTCATCAGATGAATAACAAGTAATAAGAGCTGAATTTTTACCTTCCATATAAACTTCTTCAACTATGTCTTTCAAATCTTTATAAACATAAGAATTAGTATAAATACCATCATATTCTCTTCTTTGTAAAGATATCTTTAAATTAGGTTTTGCAAGTCCATTTTTTGCATCGATTGTATATATTATTTCTGTATTACCATCTATATCTTGACCCGTATTAACATCATGAACTATTTGACTACTTGGAACACTCACATTCAAGCCATATTGATCATTTAAAAGTTCAAAAGGGAATTCATTATAAGTAACAACTGCATTACCAAAATACAAACCATCATACGATGCAAAAGTTTCAACAACTAACTTATACTTTTGTGTACTTAAACTAGAGTTTGTAAAATCAACATTTAGTTCAGAAATAACATCTGTAACTTTACCAGCCAACTCCAAAGTTGTTATTCCATCAGTTTGAGGATAATAATGTTTACCATTTATTGAAAAAACTGTACCAAATAAACTTTGAGAAACTTGTTCATAAACTGTTTCACCTTTTTCATTAGTTTTAGCTATTAAAACTTTAATTCTTGCTCCTAATTTATAATCATCATAAACAGTATCTGCAACACTATTTAATATATTACCATCTCTATCAGTTTGAACTAAATTTGTATTTAATTTTAAATCTGCAGTATGACCAAAGTAAATTACTGTATCAGATGTTAAAGTGCCATCCTCCTGAATATATCCTCCATCAGTTTTTATAGTCGTATCTACATAAGGATGAATAGTATAACTCATCTCTGTATCTGGAATACCAGTAGGACCCAATATTTTCTTTTCTACACCATTTTCATCTCTAGATAACAACATATATAAATAAGGCCTTAGCTCTGTTTTAGTTCTATTTTCTTCAGATACACCTGAAAAATCTACTGTAAATATAAATTCTTCAATTGCCAAGTCACTTATTGTTCCATCATAATTTTCTTTTAAATGGCGATATTTAGTACTATCTTCACCATTCATATCATCATCATATTTGTTATTTACATCTGTACATCCCATTCTAATAAATTCTTCTAATTTATATCGAGCATCACCTTTATTAATCAGTGATTCAGCCAATATTTTGTTATATTTTTCTTCATCAACTATATAATAATATTGCTCACCATCAGTCATATCTAACATCGTTATTCTTGTACCAACAGGCAATACATAAGAGGAACGTAAATATCTATATGCTTCACTAACTTCTACTAACTGATTATCTTTATCTGTTGTTGTATAAGCTTTATTATATACTTTATTAACATCCCATTTTTCACCATTATTAGTACCAAGTACGTCAGCATTTAAATCTAAAGATAAAGATTGATAAATACTAAATGAGCCATCTGAAGCAATTGCTGTTGGTCTATTTGAGAAAACCTCGTATTTCTTTCCAGGTGATATTGATTTACCATATGCATCATCTGAACCTTCATACATAGAAATATTAACAACTATTCTAACAGGTCTTGTAGTAGAAGCATCAGTTGGATCGCCATGAACATTAGTAAATTCTGACCTAATATATACAGTTCCCAACGGAATCTCAATATCTTCATCTTCACTATGTGCACCAGCAACGTTAAAGTCTAAATTTTTAGAATGATATAACCAAAAAGATAAACTTCTCTGAACCGTTGTTGAGTCGTAAATATACATACTATCCCCAACACAATCGCCATCAGATCCTATTTCACAGAAATCCTCTCCAAAATTTTCTCCTTTATCTCTATCATAGAAATTAGTTTTATATTTTCCCATCCATCCAGCAGTAGTAGTACCCATAGATAATGCAAACTTTTGATTTGAATCTATTATATTATCTCCATTTTCATCATCAAGATTAAAGAATGGTATTTGAGTTCTATCAACTAAATAAGTATCATAAGACTCTTTAACATCTGGTGCACGTGCACCAAAGCCAGATGTATCAACCTCATAAATTCGCATAGTAGCATCATGCCACTCTTGAGGATTTCCTGCAATAATTTCTTCTCTCAATTCATCTAAGTCAATTGTTTTATTAACAGCCCCATCTACAGAATATCTTGTTGCTTGTAAATTTACTACTATATCTGTTGGCTCATCACCAATTGTCCATTTATAATATAAAGCATTTAAAGGACTAACTCCAACATAATCAACAGTTAGCTTCCTAGTTTCATCATCAACATAGTTAGTATAATAACCATTAGTTTTTATTTGTTGCTCTGAATCATAATCATGTTTTCCATAAACAAATGTATAAGAAGAATTCGTTATTTCTGAATAAACTGAGTCGCTTACAACTGAACCATTTTGTAAGTTAGTATCGTAAATACCTTTAACATAAGGGCCTCCAACTTGATGAGTATACATTCCCAAGAATGACATACCATGTACAGAACCAGCAGGTGTTGATTGCGCATCATAAGAAGGTTCTTCTGAATTTGAAATAGATAATATTTTATTTGTATACATATATATCTTATTATTAGAATTACCATTTATTAAACTATTTCCAGAGTTTATTGTTGTTTGAGCAACAAAATTATCTTCACTATAGGTACCATTCATAGTACCACTATAAATACTTTTTAAATAAGTTGAACCACTAACCAAATATAATTCAGACCCATTTAAAGTATTATTTGTACTCTTAGAGCCTAAAACATATAAATTATCTAATCTAACTAAAGAATATTTATATGGTTTACCATTAGCTCTATCTTTATCTCCATTTAATTCAATATAAGAATCTGTAATATAAACATTCATAAATCTTTGAATAGATGTTGAAGTATTAGGACTATTGGCCAAACCATATTTATTTATATATAACTTAGTAATACCTGAAGTAGCAGAATTATTACCAGAACCAAATAATGAACCATCAATTCTTAAGTTCTTTCCATAACTAGTACCATCAACATATATAGTTGCATCTCCAATTACACCATTATAGCTATAATCGAACTTAGTAGATTCATCAGCATTTGTTTCACTACCACCAAATACACTACCATTTATAACTATATTTTTACCAACACTATCAGGATTATAAACAGTACCAATTGGTAAACTGCCAATTGATTTTATATCTTCTATAGCTTTATTTCCAATATTTACATGTGTAGTACCATAAACAAACGAAGAATTTCCAGAACCATAAACATTTTTAATAACATTACCATTAACTACATTAACTCTTGTACTTCCTTCTTTTGTTCCTGAGACAAAAGCTCCAGATGATTCATTAGCATCACCAACAAATGAACTATTTCCACCACCATAGATATTTCTAACAGAACCACCATACATATTTACTATAGTAGTACCTAGTACTCTCGCTTCATTTCCGCCACCAAAAATATCTTCTTTTACTGTACCATTTAACATTTGAATATACGTACTATTTGTAGTAGTTGCTCCACGACCATTAGAACCACCAAATATGTTATCAACATTTAATGTACCACCATTTTGATTATAAGAAATATAAGAATTTGCTGTTGAACCACCAGCATTATTTCCACCAAATATTGTTTTAGAAGTACCTTTATTAGCTTCAATTTTTACTTTACTAACTACACCATCTTGATTAGATCCACCATAGATATTAATTAAACTACTACCATTTAATTTGACATTGGCAGTTCCTACATTAGCACTCTTTCCACCACCAAAAGCATTTCCACAAGTAGCATTATAAATCGTCTCACCATCACGCAATGTATAATTAAATGATGAACCATTCAAATTATTATTCGAAGTAGTTACAGTCGCTATATTTCCGCCACCATAAGAATTACAAAATATATTTCCAGCGTTATTATTAACATTAGAAGTAGTAACAACTCCTGAATAGTTAGAACCACCATATACATCATAAACATTAGCCCCATTTTCAATATTGACCTTTGTTGTATTAACGGTAGCTCTTTCTCCACCACCATATATAGCAGCTGGAGTTTCAATAACGTATCCGTCATCACCTAACTCAAAGAATGTACCACCATTTATTGTTACATTAGCTGTTCCTGAAGTAGGCGCTTGTTTACCCCCACCATATACAGCTGTTTTTATTACACCACCATTAACAACAACATTGGTCGTATTTGCACCAGCATTAGAACCATTAGAACCACCATATACATTATTGATAGTTCCACCATTTATTGTAACTTTTAATCTAGTACCAGTATGAGTAGTAAGTTTACCATTTACATTATTTCCACCAAAAACATTATTAATATCACCTGAATTAACAATAACATTAATTTGTCCTAACGAATAAGGTGCAATAGAAGTAGTTCCTTCACTACCACCATATACAGCTTCAGACACAGTTCCTCCATTTATCGTTACATTAGTAGAATAAGAACTATTATAGCTTGTTGAATTAGTAGAAGCATTAACACGCCCTTGTGAACTACCACCATATACATTTTTAATATTTAATAAACTATCATTAGACGTGCTCGTTTTAACATTAGTATTTCCATAAACTCTAGTAGCAGAACCATATCCACCACCATATGCATTATTAACAGTACCACCATAAAGATTAATATTAGTAGTACCAAAAATTGTTCCAGAAGTATTCGAACCTCCAAATATATTATTAACAGTACCACCATACATATTAACAGTAACATTAGAAGATGTTTTGTTATTATCTGTTCCAAATCCATTAGCATTAGCTCCACCAAAAACATTTCCTTTTATATTGACGTTATATAAATCAATTGTAGAGAAAGTGCCATAATGTGAATTTGCAACACCAACCCCACCGTAGTTTCCGCCACCATAAACATCACCGTTTATAGTGCCACCATTTATAACGACGCGAGAGTTATTAACTCCCCCATAAGTAGTAGAACCGCTTCTTCCTAAACCAGCTCCAAAAACACTTCCCTTTGTAGTAACACCATATAAAGTATTATTACGATCAGTCGTTGAAATAGTACCACCAATTGTAGCATTTCCACCAATATAGACTAATGTATCTGCATTCAAAGGACCAGGACTACTTGTACCAGTATAACTATTACTACCACCAGCAACTGCATTATTGACTATTCCTCCAGTTACAGATACTATTCTATTTCCGTAAGTTTGGGTTGTACCAGCTCCGCCAACTATATTATCAACAACTCCACCTGTCATATAAATACTTATTGAATTACCATTAATATTACTTGAAACACAAGGCCCACCATTTACACTAAAAATCTTTCCTCCTTCAATTTTTAAGCTTCTTATAGAAGTCGAATTTCCACTATTTATTGTTCCAGCATAAATACCATAAGTATAATAACTCGAACCATTTGAACTTTGATTTATAGCTGTAGTTCCAAAAGTTCCACTTTTTGCAGTCATCTCAGACGAAGGAGTTATCGAATTACTATTCCAATTTCCCAAATCAGAAGCAATAACTTGATAATAGACATTCAAATTACTATTATTATTACTAACACGATCATAATCACTACCATAAACAGAAATCATATGAGCGTTTTCAATAGTTCCTGAAATATTTCCAAGAGATCTAAGATATGAATATCTACCACTTTCAACAATAACTTTTCCTTTTTTATTACCAGTTATACCTCTAAGAAATAAATGAGAACTATTATTTTTAGGCTTCATTCCACGACCAATTTTTAGATTATAGCCATTTGATTCAAGAGAATAAGCAGTATCTCTAGTTGCAGTTGCAGACAATTCTATTTCTGATTTAGTGTTTATTCCTCCACTTGTAAAATAAAGATTTTCTATTACAAGATCAGCATTAATCTTTGCAATATAAGCAGATGACTGTTTGTCTATAAACATATAAGCTCCAGTAACAGTTCCATTTTCTCCAACCCCACTAACAGTAAAAGGTTTTTTCATTTCATACATATTACTTGTTACTACAAACCAACTAGACGATGATGCACGTAAAATATTGGTATCTCTAGTTACCTTATAATAATAATTAGTAGGAGGATTAACTGTAACTTCTTTCTCCTCATAAACCATCTTATAATTTCCTGTATCATCTTGTTCATAAACAGTATAACCATTTTGAACTTTAGGTACTAAAACCTTACATGTTTTCCAGTTAGCTACATTTGTTTGGCAAGTAGTTATATCATCATTTATATACTTTTCATCAGCTTGTAAGTTATAAGTAAATACAGTTGTTGACCTATCAGCCATAATAAGCCATCCACTAGACGTATTTAAATACCCAGCTGTACTATCACCATTCTTAAAAACAGTAGTATTACTATTTGTATACTTTACTGAAACATCACTAGTTTTAAGAACATCAACAGATTCTTTTAAAGTAACTGTATAAGTACCTGCATTGTTAACAAAATCCAAGAAAATACTATTAGGAGCTGCTTTAGCTTTCTCCTCAGTAGTATCTAAATAATGACAAACTATAGAATCATAATCTATTTCATTTTCTTCATTTTCATCTTCAGTAATAATTTCACTACCACAAGTATACTCATTAATATATGTTAAATTATAAGACTTATTTTTTTCTAAAGATCCTGAATAATCTTCTATTTGATACCCACTAAAAGTCTCACCAAAACCTACAGTCTTTATTGCAGAGACATTATAATAACTTTTGTCAGCATTAGCAAATGAAAAGTTATCACCATAAGTTTTATATTTTCTTGATGTAGTATCAGTAGTATAAGGAATTTGCTTATTAGTACCACCTGCATCAAAAGCAGTTTTAGCAGTTTCATAAATGGACTGAATATTTGCATCAACCCAACTTGCTCTTAAGTTAATAATTAACTTCATCTCACCATTACTATCAGGTTCTGGTGCAGGAACAGTTAAATATCTAACATAATTAGAATCTGGAAGAGCAAAAACCAAATCACTACATCCAACCCCATCAGTAGACTTAATATCACAAACCCAACCATTGAATCCTTTATTTGTAGGTCTTAAAGTATAAGGATTATCAATTAACTCAATTTTTATTTGACCATTCTCCACAGGATAATATTTATAATATACAAACTTAGATTGCTTTTCAGATGGTGAAACATATCCAATCCAATTATCGTTATTAACATCTCTACCATCATAATTTATTTGAACAGCTACTAAATTATTCTTATTATAACGATCAGCATATGTTGGTAAATTTTTTTTATCAGTTATTTGTGTAAAATTCAAACCAATATAATAATTCCAATCAGCTTCTAAATCATTAACATATACTGTATCTCCAGAAATTCCACTACTTCTATCTTGTAGATTAGCACTGCTTATAGCATAATATCTAACTATAGAAAACATAGAAACAACAAATAACAAAACAATAGTAGTCCATACTACTAATTTACGCTTCGATAATTTTCTTAACTTATACTTAAGCATATACTTCACTTCCTAGATAAGAATACTATTCTTCATTGTTAATGATACCATAAATACACGAAAAAAGAAACATTCTACATGTTTCTTATATTAAATTCATTATCATTATTAATATCTATAAAAATCTCTGAATTATCGGTAGTTTTACCTTCAATCAATTTCATCGCAATTAATGTTTCTATATTATCTGAAACATATCTTTTTATTGGTCGAGCTCCAAAAGATTCATCATAAGAATTATTAATAATCGCTTCTTTAGCTTCGTCACTTAAAGTAACAATAACTCCTCTATTTTTTAATCTATTATTTATCTCTAAAATAATCTTATCAAGTATCTTATAAACGACATCTTTATGCAAACTATTAAACATCAATGTTTCATCAATTCTATTTAAAAATTCTGGTTTAAATGTGCGTCTTAATTCTCTATTAATCATTTCTTCTTTATTATCAAGATTCTCTAAAATATATTCACTACCTAAATTACTTGTCATAATTATAATAGTATTTTTAAAGTCTACTGTACGACCTTGACTATCTGTAATTCTACCATCATCAAGTATTTGAAGTAAGATATTAAATACATCAGGATGGGCTTTTTCTATTTCATCAAATAATACAATAGAATAAGGATTTCTTCTAACTGCTTCTGTAAGCTGTCCACCTTCTTCATATCCAACATAACCTGGAGCAGCACCAATAAGTCTTGATACATTATATGATTCCATATACTCACTCATATCAATTCTAATCATATGACGTTCATCATCAAATAATTCATAAGCTAAAGTCTTTGCAACTTCTGTTTTACCTACACCAGTAGGTCCTAAAAATAAGA
>JAAGKN010000421.1_pt1 | contig 99112 bp, 88 predicted proteins | sample 6206371 | NCBI WGS metagenome assembly JAAGKN01 (sample SAMN11533720, study PRJNA540317) | gut metagenome | isolation source: fecal pellets from male and female animal of same cohort | host: Peromyscus leucopus | place: USA:CA | collected 2017
GAGAATAATGCAATCTGTGCTTCAGGTGAGCCAGTGTCAGTCTTGCCCTTACCGTACTTCTCAAAGATTTCTACTTTTTCATCAGAATTCAAATGCATTCTTGGAAAGTTTTTTGGTAGTTAATAAATATATAAAAATGCGATAGCTCTTCAAAAGAGCGCACGAAAGTAGCTATTTTTCTGCAATCCTGCAAGATTTAGTCAAGATTTTTATCTTTGGCGGGGTTGCGGAAGTGGATTTTGTGGTCGACATATTCCTGAGTGGCGATGAGAGTGGGCTTGGGAAGCTTCTCGTAGTAGCGGGAGATTTCGATCTGCTCGCGGTTTTCGGAGATTTCCTCAAGGTTGTCGTTGAGCGATGCGAATTCCTGGAGTTTCTTTTCGAGGTCGTGCTTCATTTCGCCGGCAATCTGGTTGGAGCGCTTTGCGATGATGCATACGGTTTCGTAGACGTTACCGGTGTCCTGCGAAAGGTCGATCATGTCGCGGGTTACGGTATTTAAGGGTGCGTTGGTCTTTTTGTAGTCCATACAGAATTATATGTGATAGAATTACTTGACTTGTTGATTATTCCTTAAGATGGTTCTGTGCTATCTTGAGGATATTGTCAGCCTCTGAGCGGTTGGGGCTGTCAGGGTAGTTATTTATAAAGGAGTAGTATTCGTCAACCACTACGCGGTAGCGGTCAGCTTTCTTTTCTTCGATACTCTGCTCAGCTTCCTGAAAACGTGCTTTCAGAACCAGCATTTCCAGATCCTCTTTATAGCGAGAGTAAGGATAGTCCTTGATGGCGTTCTTGGCTACTATCACAGCACTTTCGTAGTTGTTGCCAAGATAATTGCCGAGGTTGTAATAAAGCTGTGCGTTCTGAAGCTGCTTGAGGGTGAGCTTGTCCTGAAGCTCGAAGATGGCGTTCTGCGCAATGCTTACTTTGTCGCTCTTGGGGAAGTAGTCAAGGAATCCCTGCAGCTCTTCGATAGCTTTGATAGTGCCGCTCTGGTCAAGCTGGGCTTCCGGCGAGTCAAGATAGTAGCCGTAGCCGCAATAGAAGCGTGCGAGCTCGGTGTATTTACCTTTCGGGAAGCGGGTGTAGTACGATTTGAACGAGTTACATGCGTCAAAATAGTTCTTGTTCTCATAGTGGCTCAGCCCGAGGAGATACAAGGCGTCTTCTGCCTTTTCAGTGCCTTTGAACACGGTTATAAGTTCCTCAAGCACTGTGGCTGCCTGGACATATTTCTTATTTTCAAATGCCCGTTTTGCAAAGTCAAGCTTGTAATCGTTGTCGGAACTTTTCTGTACCCGCTGATATTCTCCACATGATGTGAATATGAGGGCCGAAAGGAGCAAAATGATATATTTTCGCATTGATATATGGTTCGGTTTGTTCATTTAACGTGCAAAGATAATATTTTTTGATTGAATAGCGTCGGGTCACCTATTAAAAAAGCAAAAAATAATCCTTATCATGGATGGCTGACCGCAGAGGCTGCATGAAAAATAAGCATGGGTGGCTACTTGATTTAACTATTTTCATTACATTTGCATTCAAAATAATTATAACCCGTGGACGATAATAAAAAAGGCTTGAAAAGCCGTCTGGTGATAAAGATATTGATTAATCTCACGCTTATGCTTGGCGTGGCTGTGTTGCTTGTGTGGCTCTCTACCGTCTGGCTTGATGTGTGGACGGATCATGGTGAATATGCTACAGTGCCGAGTGTCAAGGGTATGCCTTATGCCGAGGCTGTCGAATCGCTTGAGAAGCAGGGTTTCGAAGTGGAGTTGTCCGATTCGGTATATAACGATAAGCTTCGCCCCGGCACGGTGGTTGACCAGAATCCAAAGGTTGATGCCAAGGTTAAAAATGGACGCTTGATATATCTGACAGTCAATGCTTTCTCGCCGCGAACCGTGACTCTTCCTAATCTGATTGATACTTCGCTCCGTCAGGCCAAGTCGATTCTGGAGGGGCTGGGATTGAAAAATATAACGGTAGTGGAGGTGCCGTCGGAATTCAAGAATCTTGTGATTGCGGTTAAGCGCGGTGGAGTCCGTCTGTCAACCGGTGCCCGTGTGCCGTTGAATGCGCAGATCGTGATTGAGGTCGGTGCCGGACTCCCTGAATTTGAGGAGATGGATTCAATACCGGTTACTGACTCGGTAGCAATAGAACCGCTTGACCTGATATGATGGATAACTCAGAACTGTTTGACACTGATATTCCGGATGATGCCGTTGCCTCCGCATGCCGCGTGGATGATGACCGTATGGTGGAGATTGACGGGCGGGAGCTGTTTGAACATTTCCGTTTTGAGGCCGATAAGGGGCAGCAGTTGCTCCGCGTAGATAAATTTCTGGTCCAGAGACTGGAAAAATCATCGCGAAACAGGATTCAGCAGGCCGCTGATGCGGGCTGTATCATAGTCAACGGACGTCCGGTCAAGTCAAATTACCGTGTGAAGCCGTTTGACGTTGTCAGTGTAGTAATGGACCGCCCGCGGTATGAACTTGATATCGTGGCTGAAAATATACCGCTCGATATTGTATATGAAGATGATACGGTGCTGGTGGTGAATAAACCGGCCGGTATGGTAGTCCATCCGGGACACGGTAATTATTCCGGAACCCTTGTCAATGCTTTGGCTTGGCATTTCAAAGATAATCCGGATTATGACGCCGATGATCCCCGCATGGGGCTTGTCCACCGTATAGATAAGGATACCTCTGGGCTGCTTGTCGTGGCTAAGACTCCGGATGCAAAGACAGATCTCGGGCGGCAGTTCTTCAATAAGACTACCAAGCGCGAGTATGTGGCTGTGGTGTGGGGTGTTCCCGATCCTCTGTCAGGACGTATTGAGAGTCTGATAGGGCGCAATCCGAAAGACCGGTTGCAGATGACTGTTGTCAGCAACCCGGAGCTGGGAAAGCATGCAGTCACACATTATGAAACGATTGAACAGCTCGGATATGTGAGCGTGGTGCGTTGCCGCCTTGAGACGGGGCGTACACATCAGATACGTGTCCATATGAAGCATATAGGACATCCGCTTCTCAACGACGCCCGTTACGGGGGCGATGAAATACTGAGAGGTGAACGCTCCGGCTCGTATAAGAAATTTGTAGCCAACTGTTTTGAGATATGCCCGCGTCAGGCTCTGCATGCCCGCACATTGGGATTCGTACATCCGTCAACAGGCGAGGAGATGTTCTTTACCTGCGACATACCTGAGGATATGACTGCCATGATGGACCGATGGCGCACATATATCTCCTCACGGCAGTAGAAATCGGCCAGTCATACAATGCCTGCAGCATGGTCAGCATGGAAAAGAAATTTGTATGATTGGGGAAATAGCATTATTTTTGCATTTTAATGAACCGATGCGCACTTTTGTGCTCGGACTATATACAGAATAACAACCCACTAACATATATTTTGCAATGGCTGAAATAGAAGAAACTGAAGAACAGAAGAAAGGACTGAACTTTGTAGAACAGCTTGTGGCTGACGATCTGAAAGCCGGAAAGAACGGCGGACGACTTAGCACCCGTTTCCCGCCTGAACCTAACGGATATCTCCACATCGGACATGCAAAAGCTATATGTATGGACTTTGGTATCGCTGAAAAATTCGGCGGCACCTGCAATCTGCGTTTTGACGACACTAATCCTGTAAAGAAGATGTGGAATATGTCGATTCAATACGCGAGGATATACACTGGCTCGGTTTCGACTGGGGCGACAGAGAGTATTATGCCAGCGATTATTTCCCTCAGCTGTATGATCTTGCCGTACGTCTGATCAAGGAGGGAAAGGCTTATGTTGATGACCAGACTTCAGAGCAGATAGCTGAACAGAAGGGTACACCTACCACCCCTGGTAAGGAGAGTCCGTTCCGCAACCGTACTCCGGAAGAGAATCTTGACCTTTTTGAGCGTATGAACGCCGGCGAGTTTGACGAAGGTGCCCGTGTGCTCCGTGCCAAGATTGATATGACCTCGCCTAACATGCATTTCCGCGATCCGATAATGTACCGTATCATCAAGACTCCCCACCATCGTACCGGTACGAAATGGAACGTATATCCCATGTATGACTTCGCTCACGGTCAGAGTGACTATTTTGAGGGAGTCACACATTCAATCTGTACTTTGGAGTTTGTAGTGCACCGTCCGCTGTATGAGTACTTTGTGAAAGAACTGGCTGACGAAAGCTACTGCCCCCGACAGATCGAGTTCAACCGTCTTAACCTCACATATACCGTGATGAGCAAGCGCAAACTGCTGCAGCTCGTCAAGGAGGGACTCGTGGCCGGATGGGATGACCCTCGTATGCCCACTATATCAGGCATGCGTCGCCGTGGATTTACCCCGCGTGCCATACGCAATTTTATCGATAAGATAGGCTACACGAAATATGAAGCGCTCAACAGTGTGTCGCTTCTTGAACATGCTGTACGTGAGGATCTGAATGCAATATCCACACGTGGTATGGCTGTTATCAATCCGGTGAAGGTTGTGATTACCAACTATCCTGAAGGTCATACTGAAATGGTAGAGATGGAAAACAATCCGGAAGATGCATCAGCAGGCACCCACTCAATGCCCTTCAGCCGTGAGATTTATATCGAGCGTGATGACTTCATGGAGAATCCTCCCAAGAAGTTCTTCCGTCTGGCTCCCGGCGGAGAGGTGCGTCTGAAAGGTGCATATATTATAAAATGTGAGGATGTCCGCAAGGATGAGAATGGCAATATAGTTGAGATTCTCTGTACTTATGATCCTGAGACACGCAGCGGTCTGCCCGGCAGCATGCGTAAGGTGAAGGGAACACTCCATTGGGTGAGCGCACCTCATGCGGTGGATGCTACGGTACGTGTATACGACCGCCTGTTCAATGTTGAGAACCCTGCAGCTGAAACAGATAAGGACTTCCGCGAACTTCTTAACCCGGATTCGCTTAAGATAGTTGAAAATGTGAAGCTTGAACCGTTCCTTGCTGAAAACGCAACAGCAGGTTCGCATTTCCAGTTCCAGCGAATAGGTTACTTCACCCCTGATACCGACAGTAAGCCCGGCAATCTGATATTCAACCGCACTATCGCGCTCAAAGATAGCTGGGAGAAGGCTAAGAACAAGTAATCCTCATGGATTCTGACAGCTATATCGAGGATCTGTACCGTCAGTTCAAAGAGGAGGTCCGCGGAGGACTCTCCATGGCTCATTTCGACAGAGATGAGCTGCTGGAAGTATATGACTATGCCTGTGATTTGTATGACGACTATACGAAGCTTCAGGCATTGATGCTTGGCGTGCGCGACTATCCGCTTGACCGCGAATTTCGTGAACGTAAGGCATATTATCTCTATGATTCCGGTGATACTGAGGGGGCTCGGATAGCATTGGAGGAAATAACCGGTGACAGCACGCTTAAATCGCTGCTGTCACTGCGTCTTGACGCAGGGCCGTCGGATGAAAACGAACGGCAGATGTCTGATATCCTTTGGCGCCAGTCCAAGGGTGCGCTCAACGACGAAGAGATTATCAAGCTGATAGAGACGGCCGCGGAACTGAAGCTATATGATTGGCTGCATAAGCACTATGATAATATCAAGCAGTGTGCCGAGTATCCTGACACGGTCATGTATGAGCTTTCGGAAATCTTCGAACAGGCGGAGATGTACGATGAAGCCGTGGCTGTGCTTGAGGAGCTGACTGCCGATCAGCCGTTCAACGAGGAGTATTGGCTGATGCTTGCCGAATTCTATGCTGATAAGCTCAACGATACAGACAAGGCTTTGAAGGCTGCCGAATATGCGCTGGCCATTAATCCTCAGTCGCTTAAAGGGCGTATAATACGAGCCGGAGCGTTGTTTGACGGAGATATCTCAAAGGATGAGGCCCTTGATATTGTGCGGGCTCTTGTAGATGAAAACCCTGAAAATGACACTCCGCGATTGCTGCTTGCCAATATATATCATCGGGTTGGTAGGACGGAGGAGGCTGTGGCGCTGTTGCGCGCACGTCTAAGTGAACCGTCGGCAAATATATATGTGCTGGAGCATCTGCTTGAAGTGGCGGACAGTATTGACACCTGTGAGGATGTCAAGAATTATATCGGAGTCAATTCAGGTATGATTGACAGCGAGTGGCTTCTCACATTTGTAGGAAAGCAGATTGCGGAACAGCGCTATGGAGCAGCGGCAGCACTGTTATATGGAGCTTTTATAAGCGGTATACCTATGCCCGGGGCTGCAGTGGAGCTGATGGCTGAAATGCTATATCGTGTGGCCGAGTACGGAAAGGTAGTGTCCGTTTATGATGTGATCCGCAAGGCTGACGAATCAGGCTCTGACCGTACACCGCAATTTGGACTCCTCAATGCGCTGGCTCTTATCCGGTCCGGACGAAGTGATGATGCCTTGCATTTTATCAAGGATGAGATGACACGGGGCATCAGATATCCCGGCGATATGTTTATCCAGCGTCTTGCCAATGTAGGCTGCTCATACTATTACCTGCAGTTGCGCGATATGCTGCAGAATAAAAATGGGTCGATAGATGACTACGACCCATTTGCCTGATTGATTCTTTTTACTGTATGTAAGGATTTGAGGAAAGCTCTTTTCCTATGGTGGTTGCCGCCCCGTGACCGGGGTAGACTGTTGTGTCTGCTGGTAGACTTAGGAGCCTGGAGCGTATAGCACCTATCAGTGTGGAGAAATCGCCGCCGGGCAGGTCTGTCCGGCCTATGCTTCCCGCAAAGAGGGCGTCGCCGGTTATCACGAATTTTCCTTTAGGGTCATAGAGGGCAATGGAGCCGGGAGAGTGGCCGGGTACTTCGATAACCTCGAGATACTGCTCACCGAAATATAGCTTGTCGCCGTTTTTTACCTCGACATTGATGTTGATTCCGTCCGGCTCTTTTGAAAGGTGAAACATCCGGGCCTGTGCGGCACGGTTCTGCCCGAGAAAGCTGTCGGAACTGTTTGCCGTCAGTCCGACTCCGTAGCGGGCCTCCACGAATTCATCGCCAAGTGTATGGTCGATATGCAGATGTGTGTTTATAAGCGATATTACCTGAAGCTTGTTCATCACAATGAAATCCGAGAGTTCTTTCTCCTCGGCCGGCGATGACATGCCCGGATCAATCACAGCTGCCTCAAGAGTCGCTTCGTCCCAGACAACGTATGTGTTAACTCCAAATAGATTGAATTCAAACTGCTTTATTTTCATAGGTCAACATAAACTAATGACTTTGTTTCGAAAAATGGTTCCGCGAAATAGTCCGATAGTGGAACCTCAATAATCGGGCGGCGCACATTGCCGCATTCTGAACTCAGATCGCCTCCCTTCAGACATAACAATCCATTTGGAAAAGCGTTGCGGTCCGTTGATGAAATATTTTTTCTTATCAGAGGCACCAGTTCGTCAAGACGCATCACCGCGCGGCTTACCACATAGTCATATTTGTTACGGCATTCTCCTATGTCGCCATGCTGGAAAGTGACATTTGTGAGCCCTATTGCCTCGGCAATTGATTGGGCTACTTTTATTTTCTTACCGATACGGTCAATCAGATGGAATTGGCATTCAGGCCATAATATGGCCAGAGGGATACCGGGGAATCCTCCTCCTGTGCCCATGTCGAGAAATGTAGTGGATGCCACTGGGGTGATGAACTTCCCTATGGATAGAGAGTGGAGGATATGGTGAGTATATAGATTATCGATATCCTTGCGGGATATTACATTGATTTTGTCATTCCACTCACGGTACTGCGGGCCGAGCATACGGAATTGCTCCACCTGTTTTTCAGTTAAATTATGGAAATAATGCTGTATTATGTTTATCATAGGGCAAAGGTAAGTTATTTTACGTATCTTTGAAAATTCAAAATAAGTATAATGGAAATAGGAAAATACAATATATTGAAAGTCAGCCGTATGGTTGATTTCGGTGCATATCTTGCCGACGATGTCGGCAGTGAAGTGCTTCTGCCGTCCAAGTATATCACGGATCTGCCTGAAATAGGGAGTGAGATAGAGGTGTTTGTCTACCGTGATTCAGATGACCGTCCTGTGGCTGTCACTGAGCATCCGTATGCTACAGTAGGGGAATTCGCCTTCCTGCGCTGTGTGGCCACAGGGGCTGTAGGTGCATTTCTTGATTGGGGGCTGCCTAAGGACCTTCTGGTGCCGCATAGGGAACAGAGGAGTAAAATGCACTCTGGAGGAGAATATCTGGTGTACATCTATCTTGACCATGCAAGCGGACGCATAGCTGCATCGGCAAAGGTCGAGAAATATCTTGGCAATCTGCCCGCCGATTACCGGTGCGGCACCTCTGTGTCGGCACTGGTTACCGGAAGTAACGATGTGGGTTATACATGTATTGTCGATAATCTGCACAGAGGTATTCTCTATCATAATGAACTGCATGCCCCTCTGACTGTGGGGCAGACTCTTAAGGCGTCGGTCAAAAATGTGCGTGAGGATGGCAAGATTGACCTTGTGGCGGGTGGAAGTGCCCGCGAACGAAGCGCTCAGGTAGCTGATGAGATTGAACGCCGGCTGAAGTCCGGAGGCTCAATCGGTGTAACCGAGCGGTCAGCCCCGGAGGAGATTGAAAGATGCCTGCATTGCAGCAAAAAGGATTTCAAGAAGGGTGTAGGGCATCTGCTTAAGTCCGGAAAGGTGACCATTGGGGCCGATGGAGCCATACTTTTGGCACAAAAGTGACTGATATGTGAAAAAAAATTAGCATCTTTGCAAAAAATAAGAAAAAATGGAGTTTTCCGCCAGTCAGATAGCACAACTCGTAGGCGGCACCGTTGAAGGTGACGGCGACGTAAAGATTAATTCTTTTGCTAAGATAGAGGAGGGACATCCTGGAGCGATATCCTTTCTTGCGAATATAAAATATAATCACTTTTTATATACCACCGGCTCATCCGCAGTTCTGGTAAAACGCGACTTCGTGACCGAACAGCCTGTCAATTGTACACTTATACGTGTTGATGACCCATATGCCACTGTGGCTCATCTGCTTGCCATGGTTCAGGATATGATGACACCCAAGTACACCGGCGTGGAGCAGCCGAGCTTTATTGCCGACGGTGTCGAGGTGCCCGATGACGCATATGTCGGAGCATTTGCATACGTAGGACGTGGAGTTCAGTTAGGTAAGGGTGTCAAGATATATCCCCATGTCTATCTGGGCGATGGGGTAAAGGTCGGTGACGGCACAGTGCTTTATTCCGGAGTGAAAGTGTATCATGGGTGCCGTATCGGCGCCCGGTGCATTATTCATAGCGGAGCTGTGATAGGCGCCGATGGATTTGGATTTGCTCCCGTAGAGGGTGGTAAATTCGACAAGATTCCTCAGATTGGTAATGTGGATATTGCTGACGATGTGGAGATTGGTGCCAACACTACCGTTGACCGTGCTATGATGGGCAGTACCCGTATAGAGCAGGGCGTCAAGCTTGACAATCTTATTCAGATAGCCCACAACTGCCGTATCGGCGAGTGGACCGCAATGGCGGCACAGGCCGGAGTTGCCGGTTCCGCCAAGGTCGGGGCACATTGCCTCGTAGGAGGTCAGGTGGGTATTGCCGGACATATCAGTATTGGCGATGGTGTGCAGATTGCCGCTCAGTCAGGCCTGCAGAAAAGCATCGAAGCAGGTAGCCGCATATTCGGGACTCCGGCCATGGACCTGCGCCAGTATGGTCGTCAGGCAGTGAATATCAAAAATCTGCCTGAGCTGTACAGCCGAGTCAAGGAACTTGAGGCCGAGATTAGCCGGCTCAAGGGTGATATTAGTAAATAAGAAAAAACGTAACTTTGATATAATGAAGCAAGTAACTCTAAAACAGTCATTCACTGTAAGCGGAAAAGGTCTTCATACAGGCCTTGCCTTAAATGCCGAGTTTATGCCGGCACCGGTAAATACAGGATATAAGATTCAGCGAGTTGACCTCGAAGGACAGCCTGTCATTGATGCTGTTGCCGAAAATGTAGCGGCTACCAACCGCGGTACTGTCATCAAGCGTGGTGACGTGGTGGTAAGCACTATTGAACATGCCATGGCCGCTCTATATGCTGCCGGAATAGACAATGTGCTTATTAAGGTTGACGGTCCTGAACTTCCCATCCTTGACGGAAGCTCACGTGAATACTGCGACAAGATAGCCGAAGCCGGCCTCGAAGAGCAGGGCGCTGAGAAGGATTACTATATCGTAAAGCAGAAAATAGAGGTGGTTGATGAAAATACAGGTGCAAGCATTGTAGTGCTTCCAGACTCTGACCTTAGTGTGGATGTCATGGTGCAGTACGATTCTCCCGTTCTGAACAACCAGTTTGCCTCACTTGAGCAGATCGAGAATTTCAATACCGAAATTGCCGGATGCCGTACATTCGTATTTGTGCGCGAGGTAGAGCCGCTGCTCAAGAACAATCTTATCAAAGGTGGCGACCTTGAGAATGCGATAGTCATATATGATTCAAAGATGGATCAGGCCGAGCTTGACGGACTTGCCGACATGATGGGCATAGAGCACAAGAATGTCGAGGAGTTTGGCTACATTCAGGCACGTCCTCTTAACTTCATAAATGAACCGGCTCGTCATAAGCTGCTTGACGTGCTCGGCGATCTGGCTCTTATTGGCCGTCCGCTCAAGGGTAAGGTCATCGCTACCCGTCCCGGTCACTCCATCAATACAACGTTTGCCAAGAAGATTCGTCGTGAGATCAAGCGTCAGGATGTTCAGGCTCCCGTGTATGATCCCAATAAGGAGCCGATAATGGACAACAACCGTATCCGTCAGTTGCTCCCTCACCGTTATCCCATGCTCCTTGTCGACAAGATTATTGAGAAGGGCGATAATTATATAGTAGGTGTCAAGAACATTACAGCCAATGAACCGTTCTTCCCCGGCCACTTCCCCGAGGAACCTGTACTGCCCGGCGTGCTTCAGATTGAGGCCATGGCCCAGACAGGCGGACTGTTAGTGCTGAGCACTGTCGATGACCCCGAACGCTATTCCACTTACTTCATGAAGATTGACAACGTTAAGTTCCGTCAGAAAGTGGTTCCCGGCGATACTCTAATTTTCCATCTGTCGTTCATGACCGAACTTCGCAGAGGATGTGCCGTTATGAAAGGCTATGCCTTTGTTGGTGAGCGCATTGTTTCCGAATGTGAGTTCATGGCCCAGATTATCAAGAATAAATAACCTGTAAATGAAACAACCTTTAGCTTACATCCATCCGGCCGCCAAGATACATCCCAGTGTAGTCATAGACCCGTTTGTGACCATTGAGGCAAATGTAGAGATAGGCGAAGGAACACGAATAGGTAGCAACGTCACCATCATGGAGGGCGCGCGCATCGGTAAGAATTGCAACATATTCCCCGGAGCCGTCATCTCTGGAATCCCTCAGGACCTGAAATTCCGTGGTGAGGAAACTCTGGCCATTATTGGTGATAATACCACACTTCGTGAGTGCGTTACCGTAAACCGTGGCACTGCATCGAAGGGAAAAACCGTAGTGGGCAGCAACTGTCTGATAATGGCTTATTGCCACGTGGCACACGATTGTGTGGTAGGCGATAATGTCATCATGTCAAACGCCACTCAGCTTGCCGGCGAAGTAGTGGTGGACAATTTCGCCATCATCGGTGGCGGAACCTTGGTTCACCAGTTCTGTCATATCGGCCCGCATGTAATGGTTCAGGGTGGCGCTCTTATCAATAAGGATATACCTCCTTATGTCAAGGCTGCCCGTGAACCTATATCATATGTCGGTATCAATTCTGTAGGTCTGCGTCGTCGTGGCTTTACAAGCGAAGTGATCCGTGATATTCAGGAAGTGTACCGCTATCTGTATCTTTCCGGACTCAATGTGTCGGACGCTATAGCCCGCATTGAGGCAGAGCTTCCTGCTACAAACGAACGCGACGAAATCATAATGTTTGTCCGCAATGCCAAGCGCGGCATTATCCGCGGCTACGTATAAGCATTATATATAGCAAATAAAAAGCATCCGGGTTGTATTCAATCCGGATGCTTTTTGTATATAGCTTTATCAGTATTCAGTCGTTATCCTGTTGGTCGGTAGCGGTGGTTATCGGATATCCGTTTTTTCCCCAGGCAAGGATGCCTCCTTCCATATCCACTACATTATATCCTTGAGTGGTGAGATAGCGGGCTGCTTCATTGCTGCGGCGTCCGCTACGGCAGTAGAGGTATATGGTCTTGGTTTTGTCCAGACTTTTTGCCCCATGCTTGAAGTTGTCAGTGTCAAGCCAGTTGAGCAGATGTGCACCTTCCAGATGTCCGTCAGTAAATTCATCAGGTTTTCTCACATCAAGAAGATATGCGCTTGAATCATTCGCAAGCTTTGTGCGGAATTCCTGTGGAGTGATTACTTTTACTTTGGGGTCGGCCGCTTTTGTGCCACACGCACCCATGAATAGTGCTGCCATCAATATAAGGGTTTTCAATATTTTCATATTCGGTTTTTCTTTAATAAAAGCAGCTGCGTCATAAGGGATATGGCGCAGCTGCCTGTATGCGAATTGTAATTACTTTGCCGGGAGGTTATTCGGCAAGTTTGTGTACGGTGTCAAGCAGAGTGTTGCCTACACCTATGGTGTAGCCCTGTGAGAGGAATACAACGCGGTTGAATGTATCGGCCACAATGAATATGGGCAGGTCTTTTGAGGGGAGTTCCATATTCTTGATAAGCTGTGAGGCTATCGAGCCATCGGCGTCAATGCCAAGTACCACCGTGTTGGGAAGTCCGGCAAGAAGCTCGGGGTCAATCAGTTTGGCATCACGTTCGCTTTCAAACAGCAGCACGATAGGACGTCCCCACGCTTCGAGCTCATCCTTCATGGCAGCAATGTCGCGCAGAGTGTGGTTCGAAGGTTCGTGTCCGGCCTTGATTACACCCATCACATAATAGCCGCGGCCTGTAGTGGAGAGGATTGACTTCGATTTGGGTTCGTCGCCCGACAGATCGAGGTACTTGCTTTCAGCATCGAATGAACCAATTACCGGTACACCGCTTTCATCCTTGCGGATATCGAGGGCCACGGTAGTTGTTTTGCCCGGTTCAATCAGGAATGTTGATGTATTGGCAAGCACGCTGCCATCGGCCATGCGCTGTCCGGTGATCAGCATATATTGACCTGCATCCAGCGATACCGGTTCGGCAAAGAGCTGAGAGTAGGATGCGAAATCGGGATAGTTCAGCGTGGCGGGAAGTCCGTCGGTTATCTTTGAGAGTGTGAAGTGGGTGTAGTACTTCGGGTCTGTGATGCGGCCTACAGGTTCGAACGTCATTTTCAGCATGCCCTGTGCAGGCTGGCTGTCAGCCACGGGGGCATAGAAGTTGGCATCATACCATGTTCCGTTATTATCAGCCCACTGTGTCTTCTGAGTCACCGGGTCAATACGAGCCGGGATACCCATAGAGCGTGCTGATGCTACGAAGAATATGTCGCGCGAGCGGGGAGAGGTGTGGCGGTATTTCCATACCTGCTCAGGCTTCATGCGTACAGCTTCGGGGTACCAGTCCTGATCAGCCTTGATGTTCTCGGCTACCCATTTTACCCATTTCTGAGGATTGGCTTTGTAAGCTTTGGCATCTTTTGCTTTGATGGCATTGCGGAAGAAGCCGCGGTAGGTTGACAGAGGTTCGTTGTCAACGCGCGGGCAGAGGATATATGAATAGTAGAGGTCGGTGTTGCCCGGTTCGGTAGCAGAGAAGTGGTCCGTGAGGACTTCAGGCACTACATCGCTGAGATCCTTTGTAGAGAGCGATTCGAGCAGATGCAGGGCGCGGTCGCGGTCCGATGCGGGTACAGAGCTGAGGAATGATTTCAGCACCACGTGGTTGGCGCGCGAGGGTGTGAATACTTTGAGTACGCGTGCTTCCGGGAGGTTGAGCTCACGTGCAAGCGCTTTGATCTGAGCTTCGTTGAGGAATGTGGATGTGTATGCTCCACGGATAGAGTCCTCCTGTGCGAAGCGGCGTAGATTTTCTGCAGCTGCTTCCGGCGATACCTCGACAGCGTTGGAGCCCGGTTTCGGGGGGACGATGTCAAACTGAATGGAGCCTGTGGTTGACGGGTTGCGGTCAATCACTACAACGGTCTCACCAGCTTTGCCTGTGGAGCCTTTGGCAAATCCATAGTCGGAGCCTTTGTTCGCCCACAGCATTACGTCGCCAAGTCCGGTGATCAGTGAGCTGCGCCCTTCGGCATCAGCTGTTTTGGTCACTATAGGATAGAATTCACCATAATTATATATGCAGAAGTCAATGCTTGCGCCGCTTACGGGCTTGCCGTTCTTGTCAACTACTTTCACGTGCAGCGTGTCGACCGGAGCATAAAGTGTGGTCACATTGATGTCGGTATAGTCCGGCTTGCGGAGAAGCTGTTCCTCCGGACCGTCGTATCGGCCATAAACACGTGAGTTCATCAGCATGCCGCGTGAAGCGGGGGCATTGAACCAGCCGAGGTTAAGCACTGCCTCAGGCTCGCATGCTCCGAGGAAGTACCACTGTCCGTCGGCCCAGGCTTCAACCCATGCGTGATTGTCGTCAGTATGAGCCCAACGGGGAGTGTAGACCTGACGGGCCGGAATGCCCATGGCACGGAGCGCGGCTACGGTGAATGTCGATTCCTCACCGCAACGTCCAATTGCAGTATAAACTGTCGACAACGGTGGGTGTGTACGGCTGTCCGAAGGTTGATATGTGGCTTTTTCATGGCACCAGTGGTTGATTTCAAGAATGGCGTCCTTCATATCCATATCTTTCACGCGGTCCTTAAGCTCGTTGTAGAACACAGCGCGGTGACCGTCAAGAGCTTCGTTGTTTACGCGTACCGGAAGTACGAAATGACGGAATTCGCGGTCTGGCACTTTGCTCCCCCAGGCCATCTCCTTGCGTCCACGGAGAGCTACGTCGGCATTTTCAAGGAAAAACTCGCCGGAGTAGTCGGTGACGTCCGGTAGAGGCATATAAGCATATAGCACCTCCAGAGCATCACGCTGCTCGGGGGTGAGATCCTTCCGATTGAATATCTTGAAATAATCGGATGACTTTACCGTCTTCTTACGGGCCGCGAAATCCTCGTGCACAGCCTTGTCGGCTATTTCCGCCGAAAGCATCAGAGGTGAAGCGGCCATCAGTGCGGCCAGTGTTGCTGAAAAAAATTTATTCATGGTTATTAATGATTGTTCATAGCATTTACAATATCAGCCACAGCCTTGGCCGATGTGGTGGAACGGGCATACTCATCGGCGCCAGGTGTACCCATGTTCACACCTTGGCGGCGGAATGTCATGGGGCTTCCTATGGTGTGTCGGGCCGATGCGTGCAGCTCATGTACGCCGGCTTTCTCCATAATATCCGCGGCGTTGCCGGCATTTACTCCGGCTCCGGCAAGAATGGTGAGCCGATTGCCGGCCTGCGAGGCTATGCGGTCCAGCATATCTACCCCGTTTATAGCCGATGATGCCTGTCCGGAGGTAAGAAGCCGGTTGCATCCAAGCGCTATAATCTCTTCAAGTGCTTTTTCCGGGTCGCGGCAAAGGTCAAAGGCTCTGTGGAATGTGACATTAAGGTCGCCGGCTTCTGCCATCATGCGGCGGCATGCATCCATGTCAATATCCCCTTCGGGAGTCAATGCTCCGATAACCACACCATGCACGCCTGCTTCACGGGCTGTGCGGATATCGGTACACATTGTCTGTATTTCATCTTCGTCATAGATAAAATCGCCACCACGCGGACGGATCAGCACATGCACTTTAATGCCCGGTACTTTAAGAGCCTGACGGATAAGTCCGATAGAGGGGGTTACTCCCCCTTCGCCAAGAGCAGAACAGAGCTCTACACGCGCTGCTCCGCCTTCGGCTGCGGCCTTTACACTTGCCGGATCGGCCGAGCAAACTTCCAATAACGGTGTCATAGCTTTATTTTGCAGCGGTTTCGAGTTCTACGATGTAGTCAATATCCTCAGGAACTTTGTCAAGGTGGAGTGTCACCTTTCCTTCCTTCTTGTTCTTGGTGAATTTCACCGGAGTGTTCTCGCCGAATACAGTGGCCTTCTTGACCTTGCATGTGAGCGGAAGCTCAATTTCAGGCTTTTCGGCCGACAGAACATGCACATAGAGCTTGTTGCCCTTGCGGGTGGATGTGCCCCATTCCTGAGCGGGGAAATCGCCTGCGGTTACTCCGTAGATTGTCTCCCCGTACTTTTTCATCCAGTCGCCCATCGAGGCAAGGCGTTCAACTGCTACTTCAGGAAGATCGCCGTTAGGCTGAGGACCTACGTTCATAAGAAGGTTGGCACCCATGCCACGTGCTTTTACAAGATAGTGGATAAGAGTCTTTACATCCTTGTAATCCTGGTCAATGATTTTGTAACCCCACATGCCGTTCATGGTATTGCATGTCTCAAGCGGGAGGTGGGATATGGCCTGGCCAGACAGACCGGCAGTGTTTTCGCCAGGAAGGTCGCGCTCGAAAATCTGGATATCTTCGCCGGGGTGGGCTGCTGAGTGGTGGTTGTTGGCCACAAGGCAGCCGGGCTGTAGCTTATGAATCATGGCGTACTGTTCAGGAAGTTCCCAGTTGAAGGGGACTGAGTCCTCGTCATGATCCCAGAATCCATCAAACCAGATGGCGCGGATAGGTCCATAGTTGGTAAGCAGTTCTGTGAGCTGGTTATTCATGAATTTGTAGTATGAAGGCCAGTCGCGCTTTGTCGAGTCACGGCCGGTTTTCAATCCTGTACGTCCAGAGGGGTAGTCCTCGCGGGTCCAGTCAATGTGTGAATAGTAGAGGTGAAGCTTGATATCCTCTTCGGCGCAGGCCTCGGCAAGCTCCTTCACAACATCGCGCTTGAACGGAGTAGCGTCCACAATGTTGTAGTCCGTTTGATCGGTATCCCACATGGAGAATCCGTCATGATGACGTGTGGTGAAAGTGATATATTTTGCACCCGAAGCTTTGATGGCCTTTACCCATTCGCGGGCATTGAAATCGGCAGGATAGAATGCGCGGGCTGACTTTGCATATTCTTTGGCATTGATGCCATAGTTAAGATACCATTCTCCCTGTGCGAACATGCTGTACAATCCCCAATGAAGAAACACACCGAATCCGTCAGCTTCAAATTCAGCCTGTGATTTTTTCACGGCTTCTGACGGGATGTAGCTTTCAGCAGCCATTGCACCGGTGGGGAGCAACAGCGCAGCTGACAGAGCTACAGCTGAAATAAAACGCTTAATCATGTTATTAGAATATTTTTTTGTTAATTATTTATATCAGTTGTTTTAATATGCACAAGGAACTCTATACGACCGGGTTTAGCTCAAGTGCGTAGGGAGTTCCTTGCTGGAAATTTTTTTTCAGTCCTCTGTTATAGAGGCGGACGGGTTAGAACGGGAGATCTTCCTCTCCGGGTGCCGGCGGGAAATCAACCGGAGGAGCTGCGGGGAAGTCGGCAGGAGTGCCGGCGGCGGGAGCTGCATTGTTTTTATCCACTTTCCATCCGCGGATACTTGTAAACCAGCGTCCGTTATATTCACGGCTCTCTATATCGAAACTCAGGGTCACGTCATCGCCTACTGAAAGAGGATACTGGTCGGCACGTTCGCCAAACAGATCGAAGTGAACTTTCTTGGGGTATGTCTCCTGAGTCTCAAGAACATATTCACGCTTTTTCCAAGGATTGCCGGAGGCTTTTGCCACACCTGAAACCTCAGGGAGCGCTACAATAATTTTTCCTTTTATTTCCATTGTATGTTGGTATATTATTAGTCTATTATTACTACAAAAATAGTGAGAGAAAACCGAAGCGCCAAATTTTGTTATCTAAAGTTATAAAAATAACAAAAAAAGATTTTAACTTAGAGCAATATTTTAAATTGACCTATTAATGCACGAAGAAGATAATGGCGGCGGAGTGTGGTGGACCGCACCGGCCGAAAGTGAATCAGGACGTCTGATGATGGTGACGGGCCGGCGTGATGTTGGCCGTTTCCGTGAAAATCCGAAGTTTAACGTCCGGGTAGAGGTGACATGGAAATATGAGGGAATGGCCGACGGAATGCCCTCGAAACAGGACTCGGAATTGATGTCGGAGGTGCAGGATCTGCTGATCGGCACATTCAAGCGCGATCCCGTAGCTGTGCTTACCGGTATATTCACAGGTGATGACGAGCGCAACTGGGTGTTCTATACATTGAGCACGAATATATTCGGACGTAAGCTGAACGAGGCTCTTGCCGATATGCCTCTTCTGCCTATATCTATTTATTGTGAAAATGATCCTGACTGGGCTGCATACGATGAAATGTGCGAGGCAGAAATCAAGATTGACTGATCCCAGTACGATATTGAAATAATAATGGGGGATGACCACATGGTCATCCCCCATTATTATTTAGCCTTGTTTATCTTCATCAGGAAGGCCATTGAATGGGGGCGGAGTCTGTGGAATATCCGGGATGGCCGGAACGTCCGGTTTATTCTCCTCATTCGCATTCTCTGATTGAGAATCATCTGAGCCTGTGGGGCAGCCTTTTTCCTCAGCAGTCGACGCATCGCTGTCATTGGCAGTAGTGGCGCTGCTCTCCGATTTTTCGGAAATCTGCTTTGCGGCAAGTATTTCATCGGTGCGTGAGGTCCACTGGCGTTTGCCGAATATCTGTTCCACATCCTCGGTGAATATCACTTCGCGTGTTATAAGAGTTTCGGCGAGTTTGGCATGGCCTTCGGCATGCTCACGCAGTATGGCCTTGGCGCGTTCATACTGTTCGTTGATGATACGTGACACCTCCTCGTCAATCAGTTTGGCGCGTTCGTCGGAGTACGGTTTGGAGAAGCCATAATCCTGACCGGTGGAGTCATAGTAGCACAGGTTTGGAAGCTTGTCGCTCATACCGTAGTAAACCACCATGGCATAAGCCTGCTTGGTGACACGTTCGAGGTCGTTGGCAGCTCCGGTCGATATGCGCCCGAGGAAGAGTTCCTCAGCAGCACGTCCTCCAAGTGTGGAGCACATTTCATCAAGAATAGCCTGAGTAGGGGTTATCTGACGTTCTTCCGGCAGGTACCATGCGGCACCGAGAGCCTTGCCTCGGGGAACTATGGTAACCTTTATCAGCGGATTGGCGTAGCGTAGATGCCATGATATGGTGGCGTGCCCGGCTTCGTGGATGGCTATTGAGCGCTTTTCTTCGTCAGTGGTGATTTTAGAGCGCTTCTCAAGTCCACCTATTATGCGGTCAACGGCATCAATGAAATCCTGACGACCTACAGTAGGCTTGTTGTGACGCGCAGCGATAAGGGCCGCCTCGTTACATACATTGGCGATATCTGCTCCTGAGAAACCCGGAGTCTGACGTGCAAGAAGGTCAACATCAACTGACTCGTCAGTCTTGATTTTACGCAGGTGGACATTGAATATGGCCACACGGTCATTCAGGTCGGGAAGGTCCACATATATCTGACGGTCAAAACGTCCGGCACGCAGAAGCGCCTTGTCAAGAATATCGGCACGGTTGGTAGCGGCAAGGATTATCACACCGCTGTTTGTGCCGAAACCGTCCATTTCGGTAAGGAGCTGGTTGAGGGTGTTTTCACGTTCGTCGTTCGAGCCCATGTTGGGGTTGCGTCCACGGGCACGGCCTACGGCGTCAATTTCATCGATGAACACTATGCAGGGAGCTTTCTCCTTGGCCTGACGGAACAGGTCGCGCACACGTGAAGCACCGACACCCACAAACATCTCCACGAAGTCGGAACCTGACATTGAGAAGAACGGCACATTGGCCTCTCCGGCCACAGCTTTGGCAAGAAGGGTCTTACCGGTTCCGGGAGGGCCTACAAGGAGCGCGCCTTTGGGAATCTTGCCACCAAGATCGGTGTAGCGCTGCGGATTCTTAAGGAATTCCACAATTTCCTCAATCTCAGTCTTAGCTTCCGATAGGCCGGCCACATCCTTGAATGTCACCTGTATCGGGCCATCCTTGTCAAATATCTTGGCTTTGGATTTGCCCACACTGAACACTCCGCCGCCTCCGTCGCCCTTGCCTGACATGCGCTTCATCATCCATATCCAGAAGGCTATCAGAAGGACTATCGGGCCGAATGACCAGAGGTATGAACTGAAGTCCGATGACTGCTGGTACTGGACATCACCCTTGAATACTCCTGATGCCTGCCATTGGTCGATCTTTTGCTGGAGATTGTCGGCCGACGGGATATTGGTAAATACTTTGGCTGTCACTCCTGAGTCTGCCTTATACCTGGGACCGAATGTCTTTGCGGCAATGGAATCAGTAAGCACTGCTTCAGCTTCGCCCTTTTTGGCGAACACTACAATCTTTGATACGCCTCCGGTATTGACAATCTTGTCAAATTCCGAGAATGACACTTCTTTAGTCACAGAGTTGTCATCTACATACAGCAGTCCGATGAGCGCTATAAATATTATAACGTACATCCAGTACATGCTGAATCGTATCAGTGGTTTCTTTGGCTTTTGCATTGTTGATTTCTAAGAGAGTCTTGTCAACTCGATATTTTAACGTACAGATATTTTAGTCGAGGTCCGGGATTTCAGTCACCGGAGCGTCGCTCCATAATTCTTCGAGGTTATACAGCTCGCGTACTTCCGGCAGGAATACATGGACAAGCAGTGCACCGTAATCAATGACTATCCACTGCGAATTGCGGTAGCCGTCATAGTTGTAGGGCTTTATTCCGGCATGTTCAAGAAGGTATTCGCGCACGCTGTCGGCAATGGCGCTGACCTGCATGGAGCTTGTACCCTGACATATAATGAAGCCGGAGGTGGCCGCACTCTCAATGTCGGATAAGTCGATATAGCTTATTTTCTTGCCTTTACGTTCCTGAATCCCTTCAATGATCAGTTTTACCATATCGGGCATAGGATTTGAAGCGGCGTTGTTCTTATCGGGCATATTAATAATTATAAGTTAGTGACAAATGGATAAATGCAGATTATCGAATCTGTGTTATATATCAGTTAAACAAATATCGTGCCAAAAAGATTATTCATATCGCAGTGTTTTAGCAGGTGTCATGCGTGAAATGGCTGCGGAGGGTATGATAAGCACGGCACATGATACTATGATGACGCCTATGTTGAGGAGTGCAAGATACCACCAGTTGAATTCCACCGGTACGTAGCTCAGATAATACGCTTCAGGGTCAAGATGCAGGAAATGTGTGTGCTGCTGCAGAAGTATTATCGCTATTGCTAGTATGTCGCCGATAATGATTCCGCGTATCACTAGCCTTTCGGACATGTAAATAAATATTTTCCTGATAAGCGAATTGGTGGCTCCGAGGGCTTTCATAAGGCCTATCATGTTGACTCGCTCAAGTATGATTATGAACAGGCTCGATATCAGGGTGAAAGCCGACACTATGGTCATAAGAATGATAATGACTGCCACATTCGTGTCAAGCAGATCAAGCCAGTTGAAATACAGGGCGTTTGTTTCGAGTACATCCGTTATATGATAGGCTGAGGTGCGGTTCTGTCGGGCCGCATCCATTATGAGTTCAGCCTCCAGCTGCGATGATATGTCAGGAATGCGGTCGATGTCAATCCCTCTGAGTTCAAGAGCATTCCCTGTCAATGAGTCGATATGGTTGAAGCGTTGCAGAAATTCTATCGGCGTGAAAGCATAGAGCTTGTCATAATCGGAAAAATATGTGTTGTATATGCCGGATATGGTGAGTTTGCGGGTACGTACATTATTGTCAAGCAGGAAATGCGTGTTTACCCTGTCGCCGATATTCAGTCCGAGAGCATCGGCCATGTTTTGGGATATGACGATGGTATTGAGCAGCGAATCATTGCCCTCGCTTGTCAGTATGGCTTTCCCGGCCACCATGCTCTTGCTAAGGAAATCGGTTCCCACTCCCGGCGCCATCCCTTTCAGCACTATGCCTTGGAATGCGCTGTCAGTCTTTAGTATGGCCGGTTGACGGACCATAAGCTCAGCCTTTGCCTCAGGAGCGATATCGGCTATTATATCCAGAAGGTCACGGTTCAATGTCAGCCCGGATGTGTATAGCGAGTCAGAATACGAATCGGCCGGATATATGGCGATTTCGGAGTTGAATCCTATCACCTTTTCCTGTATCTCCTTTTTGAAGCCTGTAACCACGGCTATGGCTATAGCCATTATGACAATGGCCAGCGTTATGCCGGTCACTGCCACGAATGTTCCGGCTGAAGCACGTTTTCCCGAGCCGGGACGAAGGCTCAGCCGTTGGCCTATGTAAGCTGATAGCAGCACGCCGCTCAGTCTTTTATTGTTCGACCCGGATATGCTTTAAGGGCTTCCGCAAGCACTTTCAGCGCTTTGGCAAGATCTTCTTTTTTAAGAATGTATGCCATGCGGACTTCGTTTTTACCCATTCCCGGTGTTGTGTAGAATCCTGATGCAGGAGCCATGAATATAGTTGCCCCTTCATATGAAAATTCTTTCAGGCACCATTCACAGAACTTATCGGCGTCATCTACCGGAAGGCTTACTACGGTATAGAATGCGCCCATGGGTATGGGGGAGTAGCACCCCGGAATCTTGTTGATTCCGTCAATAAGGAATTTACGGCGCTCCACGTATTCATTGTAGGTCATAAGCATATATTCCGGAGTGGCATCGATAGAGGCCTCCGCAACAATCTGACCTAATAATGGCGGGCTTAAACGGGCCTGACAGAATTTCATCACGTTCTTCTTAAGCTCCTTATGCTTGGTGATGATGGCGCCGATTCTGATGCCGCACTCGCTGTAGCGCTTTGACACAGAGTCGATAAGCACTACCTGCTCCTCAATACCTTCAAGATGGAATGCGGAGATATACGGAGCACCGGTGTAGCAGTATTCGCGGTAAACTTCATCGGAAAACAGGAACAGGTCGTACTTCTTGACCAGATCACGTATCTGGTTCATCTCCTTCTGTGTGTAGAGATATCCTGTCGGGTTGTTCGGATTGCAGATAAGAATCCCTTTGGTCCGGGGTGTGATAAGCTCCTCGAATTTCTCAACAGGAGGGAGTGCGAACCCTTCGTCGATACTTGACGGTACAGTTATGATTTTAGCCCCGGCTGAGATAGCGAATGCCATGTAGTTGGCATAAGCAGGTTCGGGGACTATTATTTCATCTCCCGGATCCAGTGTGGCCATGAATGCGAAAAGAACAGCTTCCGAACCACCGGTAGTGACTATGATATCGTCAACATCAACGTTGATATGGAATCTGTGATAGTAGTCCTCAAGACGTTTGCGCAGACTGTACAATCCTTCCGAGGGGCTGTATTCCAGTGTCTGACGGTCAATTTTCTTCAGGGCGTCAAGGCCCTCCTTGGGTGTGGGGAGGTCAGGCTGGCCGATGTTGAGGCGGTACACATGTACACCGCGGGCTGTGGCTTCATTGGCCAGCGGGACAAGTTTTCGTATAGGTGAAGCGGGCATTATCTCGCCGCGATGGGATATACTTGGCATTGTCTTATATAAAAAGAGGTGTTTTTATCTCACAAAGATAAGAAAATCTTTTTATGAAATCATACGATAAATCAAAAGTCCGCGGATGATTTTATGCTCAACCGCGGACTGGATATTAATGTCAGATTTATTCTTAGAATTTCAATCCTACACTCAGAACTATATTGTTTGAATTCTGGGCAATAGTTGCACTGTAAGGAGTGCTTGTATATGAGTTGGCGGTGTAGGGGTGGAATGTACTTTCGCGATGCTTGTGCACATAAGCTGCATCAGCATAGAAGTTCTTATAGCGGTAGCCGAGGCCACATGTTATGTACTGTGAGCTCTTGTCAACTGAATATGACGGGTTTGTACCTGAATCATCAGGATTGGAGGTGTAGACGGGAATCTTGCTCTCCTGGAACTCTGTCTTTGTTGGAGTTGACTCGTAGGCATATCCGGCACGCACGCTGAGATGCGAATTCAGGCGATATTCCGCACCGATACGTAGAATGTTTGATGCCTTGTAGTAGCTCTTGACATCAGTCTGAATGTCGGAATACTCATATCCTCCGTCTGTTTTTGCCGACATTGTCTGATAAGGGCGGTATTCATAGTCAACACTGACTATGGCACGTGAGCCTATGACTCCGGCAGCGCTGACAATCATACGCCACGGGGTACGGTATTTCCACTGTACATAATCCTCCGGTGTGCCGGTATAGTCGGACTTGGCCGGTCCGCTTGTATAGCCATATCCGTAATCGATATCGGCCAGGGCTGTCTGAGTCAGACTGTAATATGTGGGGGTGTGTACTGCAAAACCAAGACGTAGCTCGTTGATAGGACGGACTATGATACCGGCCTTGAAGTTGTAGCCTGATCCGGATATATGTTTTGCATTGGCAAGCCTGAAGCCACCGTTGCCTGTAGTGGTGCCGTCAACAACTTGTCCGTCAACGATATCTCCTTCAGGGTCAGGAGTGACTATACCATCAGGGTCAGGATATATAGCCGGACGCTGTTGAGGAATGCGTGCATTTACTATATTCTCGGTATAATATGTACTCTGGGTGTAATCGATATCGGTTATGCCGAATCCGATACCCCAGTATACTACGTCGCGGATATTGCCGCCGAAGTTTATCTCATACTCGTCAATATAGCCACGCTCCTCTACGTCAAACGTACTTACGCCTGTCGATGCCGGACCGGTGATGTCGTCTTTCTCACGCCACAAACCGTTGTAGTTTGAACCGTCGCCTACAGGGTTGATTATAAAAGAGTTGTAGCCGAGTATGCTCATCCAGGGGGCATTGTAGGCAAAGTAGTTGTTATCGGAACCTATCAATGTGCTGGAGGGCCAATTTTCATCGGTAGTATATCCGGCTATATAATTGGACAACGAACCGTTCATTGAACCGAACGTGCCTTTATAGCGGCGGTTGAATGACGCGGCGCGGTTGTATGATGCTCCCCATTGGAAGAATGGCATCGTTTCACTTCCGGTATATATGGAGCCTATGTAGCCGAAGTTGTTGCAAGCCACTTTAGTCTGGTTGATGCTTTCCATTCCGCTTAGGGTTGTGGATTTTGCACTCTGCATGTCAATATCCAGAGTTACACCCACCTCGCTTTTGCGGTAAACACCTATACCGCCTGGATTCTGGTTGAGTGTGGAAAGATCACCACCTAAGGCTCCGAAAGCGCCGCCCATTGACATGAAACGCGCTGTTCCGCGGAGGTCATATGCTGACATCTGATATAGATCAAGAGCTGTCTGAGCCATCAATGCCATAGGAATGGCGCAGGCTGCTGCTGTGATAATTCTCTTTTTCATAAAAGAATCTGTTTGAATGAATAATTAAGAGAGTGTTTAATGACGACCGCGTCCTCCACCGCCGCCACGTGAGCCACCGCCGCCAAATCCGCCGCGCATGCCACCGCCACCTGAAGTGCCGGTACCCCATGACGAGCCGCGTGTGTTGCCCGGACGATAACCGTTGTTGTTCTGGTTGCTGTTGCCGGGACGTGAAGTGGGCTTGTATCTGTTGTTGTAGTCGCTATTATTGTTTGTAGTACCACGTACATTTCCTCTGCCGGGGCGGTAGCCGCTGTTATTGATTGTGCCTGAGCCTCTGCCCGGACGGTAGCCGGCAGCGTTGCCCGGACGGCCTGCGTATGCAGGACGTATATTGCCAACGGCTCCCGGACGACGGGAAGGTGCCGTCCAACCCCAGGCCGGACCCCATGAAGCGCCCCAGCCCCAGCCGGGTCCCCATCCCCAGGATGGCCCCCAGGCCCATGACGGACCCCATGTCCAGGACCACGACGGTCCCCAACCCCATGACCAAGCAGGACTCCAGGCCCATGACGGACCCCAGCCACCCCAATACCAGGGGTTGCCCCAAGCCCAGGCCCGGCCATAATAAGGATAGCCCCAGTAGTCGGGAGTGTTTATTATGATGTTGATATTGGCTGGTTCGGCATAATAATACTGCGCGAGTTCCTCATCCTGTGTACCTTTTACAATCTCAGGATTATAGAAGCGTTCGATCTTGCGGGTGTTGGCAAACGCATCGGCTGAAATGGAATCAGATGCCGCAGGCTTGTCGTCGGCAAATATACCACGACGATTGTACTCATCGACAGAACGTGACGAATACTCAGGCACGGTATATGAATCGGCAGCCGGATAGTCAGTTGCCGGATATAGAATCACTCCATTTGTCTTTGCCGGAGTGACCTTTTTCTCTTTGACAGGAGCCTTGGCTTTTGACGGGTTGAAGTAGATGTCATCGTCGTCATAGCTCTGGGCTGATGCTAAGGACACGCCACCCATTAGCATTGAGAGAAAGAGTGCTGTGATTTTTGTGTTCATATCCTATTAATATTATTTTAGTTTTTACAGTTAGTTATGCTCTTTAGACCGGATTATTAGGCGCCGGTTTAATTCTATTAAGGCATGATTACACAAAAATAGTCATTAAGAGGATAATTATAGCCTGATATATGAATAATTAACGTTTTTAACAAATATAAGGCTTGCCTGCGTGGTTTGTGGACCCGCAGGCAAGACGCTTAATATATGTGAGATGCGTTATTCATCGATTGTAGGACGCATGTCGTAGCTGAGCATTGAGATAGTGAATCCCCAGTAGATAAATGCAAGAGAGGTGAGGAAGCTTGTCATAAGCATGTCCTGATACCATCCGGCTTCAACAAAGAAGAATCCTATCACCATAAGCAGTATACCATTGATCAGATATAGCCACCAGTAGCGGCGCTGACGCTGGCATACTGAAGAGATGATCGCTGAAATGCCCCAATACAGGAATATTATGGCGATGAAGTAGGGGAATACGGCTTCCGAAAGAATTACGCTGCGCACAAGCATGAAGCCGATGAACATGTCGATCACGCCTCCGGCTATCCACCATCCCCAGCCGCGGGCATGATCCGGACCGGCAGCTACACAAAGCTGTACGATGCCTGCAAGTACAAGCATCCATCCGAAAATCTGTGAGGCCACCGCATATCCGGCAACCGGCCAGAACCAATAGGCAAATCCGCTGAGAACCATCAGGATACCAACAGTGAGAATAATCCACCAATATTTGGATTTACCCCAGAAGTTTAGATTACGAGTTTTCATAATAAGAAGTTTTAATAGTTGAATATTTGTTTTATCATATAACATGTGGTGTGTGAAAAATGTTTCCAAATATTGGAAGCATCTTTTTTTGTATCTTTGCATTATGATTTATCCTGATTCATTCGAACATAAAGTGGGCTTTACAGCTGTGCGCGAGGAGCTTCGGCAGCAATGTCTGACCGCAGGGGCGCGTGAGCTGGTTGACGATATGCATTTCATGCCGGATTTTGACGAGGTCAGCCGGGCGCTTACCGCCACACACGAGATGCTGGGCATTAATCGTGGTGACGATAAGTTGCCGTTGGGTGACATCGGCGATTTCCGTGCGCAGATACGTACGCTTAAGGTGCCGGGGACATTTCTTCCGGCGGCTGAGCTGCTGATAGTGCGCCGCAGTCTGGCTCTGATGACAGAGCTCAGCCAGTTTTTTGATCGTCGTCGCCCGGGTGCGGATGATGCCGTGACTGCTACGCCTGAACTTGCCAATATCGCGGCCGGACTGTTCACTTTTCCTCAAAGTGTGGCGACAATAGATGCTGTGATTGACCGTTTCGGAAATGTGAAGGATAATGCTTCGGCTGAACTTTCAGATATACGCCGTCAGCTCAACTCTATGGCGGGAGCGGCCAGCTCGGCTATGCGCAGGGTTATGGCCCGGGCCATGCAGGAGGGTATGCTTGATGCTGATGCTTCGCCGGCAATGCGTGATGGACGAATGGTCATTCCGGTAGCTCCGATGTATAAACGCCGCATAAACGGTATTGTGCATGATGAATCAGCGTCAGGAAAAACGGTGTTTATAGAGCCGGCTGAAGTAGTGGAGATCAACAACCGTATACGGGAAATGCAGATGGCCGAGCACCGTGAGATAACCCGTATACTTACCGGCGTTGCGGCAGAACTGCGGCCGCATGCCGACGATATGCTTATGAGTGCCGAAGTATTGGCGGAGATTGATTTTATCCATGCCAAGGCTCTGTATGCCGATATGTGTGGAGCAACAATGCCACACCTGAGCCGCAATGTGGAGCTGGAGTGGTATCATGCCTGTCACCCCGGTCTGCTATTCTCACTTGAGCGGCAAGGCAAAAAGGTTGTGCCGCTGGATATAACGCTAAGCGGACGTGAGCGACTGCTGGTTATCTCCGGCCCTAATGCCGGCGGTAAATCGGTATGCCTTAAGACTGTAGGTATAGTCCAATATATGACTCAGTGCGGTATGCTTCCTCCGGCTTATGAAAATTCGCATTTCGGTATCTTTGAGGATATATTCATCGATATAGGTGACGACCAGTCGCTTGAGGATGACCTCAGCACTTACAGCTCACACCTTAAGAATATGAAGCTGTTGCTACAGCGTGGCGGTGCGCGAAGTCTGGTTCTTATTGACGAATTCGGATCAGGAACCGAGCCTCAGATTGGCGGGGCGCTTGCCCAGGCAATATTGAAGCAGATAAACAGCCGTGAGATGTGGGGAGTGATAACAACACACTACCAGAATCTCAAGCATTATGCGGAGGAAACCGAGGGGCTTGTCAACGGCTCCATGCTGTATGACCGACATCTTATGCAGCCTCTGTTCAAGCTGTCGATAGGCAATCCGGGCAGTTCATTTGCTATTGAGATTGCACGTAAGACAGGTCTGCCGGCTGAAATCATAGCTGATGCCGAGGCGATAGTGGGCAGCGACTATGTCAATATGGATAAATATCTGCTTGATATAGCGCGCGACCGCCGGTATTGGGAAAACAAGAGGGCTTCCATCAGGCAGAAGGAGAAAAAAGTGGAGGAAAGCCTGGCCCGATACGAGAATGATGCCGAAATGCTGCGCGAGCGCAGGCGTGAAATCATCGAGGAGGCTAAGAGTGAGGCGCGGCGTATTCTTGAAGGGTCAAATGCGGCTATTGAGCGTACCATCCAGGAGATACGTAGCTCCCAGGCCGATAAGGCGCGTACTCTTGAGGCACGAAAGAAGCTCGAACATGAGCGTCAGGCCATGGCGGAGCTGCGTCCAGGGTCGAACAAGCTGCTTGATAAGGCTCCGAAAAAGAAGAAGAAAGGGCTGCGCAATGATGCGAATCAGCAGGAGGCTCTGCGTCCTATAGCAGTAGGCGATACCGTGAAACTTGATGGCGAAGGCTCGCCCGGACGCGTTGAGGAGATTCAGGGTAACAAGGCTGTTGTAGTGTTCGGAATGATAAAAACAACGGTTAAACTTGACCGCCTTAAACACACTATGGCTAAAATACCAACCGCGGTGAAGGGGGCTACATTCATAAGCGCATCAACAACCGATGCCGCGCGTACGCGTCAGCTTGGATTCAAGCGGGAGATTGATGTGCGCGGTATGCGCGTGGATGAGGCTGTGCAAGCCGTGACATATTTTATTGACGATGCCATACAGTTCAATGCCGGGAGAGTGCGCATATTGCATGGCACCGGCACCGGAGCATTGCGGCAGTATATACGCAATTACCTTGATTCGGTTCCGGGTGTGCAGTCATATCGTGACGAGCATGTACAGTTCGGCGGAGCCGGTATAACTGTCGTGGAATTAGAATAACAGCGCCAATCGATACACAGCAGCGCCGAGCAGCCATGCTACCGCGGTGTTGTATATCACAGAGAACGCGCCATATTTCCAACTGCCGGTTTCCTTGACAATGGCTGTCACGGTGGCCATGCATGGACAATACAATAGTATGAATACCATGAATGCGAGTGCTGAGGCCGCAGTGAAGTCGGGTTGTCCTGTCTTGGGATTCGGAGTGGTGATGCGTGTGCCGAGTGTCGTGTCGTCAATCTCTTCATCGCCGGTGTAAAGCACGCCGAGGGTGGAAACCACAATCTCTTTTGCAGGTACTCCGGCAAGTGCGGCTACGGTACCACGCCAATGGAAGCCGAGTGGTTCCATTACAGGGTTCACTAATTTGCCGGCCATCTCAAGATACGAGTCAGAATCCGGATCGATGGCTGAGTCATCGCCGGTTGCCGCTATTTCAATATCGGATGTTGTAGCTGATGTAGGTTCGTCATGTATGGGGAAGTAGTTGAGCGCCCATACAATGATAGAGGCAACGAGGATTACACCGCCCATTTTCTTCAGATACTGCTCTCCTTTGCCCCACATGTGGCGCAGGAGGCTCTTGAACGTAGGAATACGGTAGGGGGGGAGTTCCATGACAAACGGAGTCTCATCCTCCTTGAAGTAGAACCGGCGGAGCATTCGTGCTGTACCCATGGCCACAAGAATTCCCAACAGATAAAGTCCCATGAAAACAATAGAGGCATGGCTGCTGAAGAACGTGCCGACTAACAGCACATATATAGGCAGACGCGCCGAACATGACATGAACGGGTTGATAAGAATTGTGATTATACGGCTACTGCGGCTCTCAATGCTACGGCTTGACATGATGGCAGGCACATTGCAGCCAAATCCCATGATGAGCGGTATGAATGATTTGCCGTGAAGCCCAATACGGTGCATCAGTTTGTCCATAATGAATGCGGCTCGGGCCATATAGCCGGAATCCTCCATAAATGATATGCAGAAGTACAGTATCAGGATATTGGGCAGGAAAACTATCACGCCGCCTACACCGCCGATTATGCCATCGGCAATCAGATCCTTCAAAGGCCCGTCGGGGAGTGCGCCCTGTACAAACCGGCTCAGCCATCCTACTCCGGTCTCAATCCAGTCCATTGGGTAGGAGCCTATTTCAAATGTGGCCCAGAATATGAAGAACATTATGGCGAGGAATAGCGGGAATCCGAATAGCTTGTTGGTGACAAGCGCGTCAACGACATGTGTGGTCTGCGCGATATCCTTGCTACCTTTTACAAGCGTTTCGGTAAGGGCGCCGGATATGAACCCGTACTTTTTCTCTGCTATCACGGATGTAATGTCGTCGTGCGTTAGTCGCTCTACCTTTTCGGAAAGTTTGTCGCGCTCGTCAAGTATCTTCTTGGCATCCGGGCTTGCAGCAATAATCTCCTCCGTCTCCTTGTCGTGCTCAAATAGTTTTATCGCAAGATAACGCGGCGAGAAGTGCCGGCCGATATATCCATCCTTTTTTATCTCATCTTTGAGGACGGTTACAGCTGATTCAAGATCATCGCCAAGTGGTACGTGGATATGGCGTACCGCCTCATCATGTCCCTCAAATACAGATATTACGGTGTCAAATAGCTGATTGATACCTTTGCCTGAGCGTGAAACTGTAGGGACAACCGGTACGCCTATCATCTCACCGAGCAGCTTGTAGTCAAGCTTGTCGCCTGCATTCTCAAGCTCGTCATACATGTTGAGCGCTATCACCATGGAGCGGTCCATATCGATCAGCTCAGTGGTGAGATATAGATTTCGTTCAAGATTTGAGGCTACTACTACATTGATTATGACGTCAGGAGTTTCCGCTTTCAGAAACCGGCGGACGTATAATTCTTCAGGCGAGTAGCTTGCGAGGGAATATGTGCCCGGAAGGTCAACGATGTTGAATGTGTATCCGCGGTATTTGAACGAGCCCTTTTTTGCATCGACAGTCACACCGCTATAGTTCCCTACATGCTCGCGTGCGCCTGAGGCTATATTGAACAGCGATGTCTTTCCGCAGTTTGGGTTTCCTACAAGAGCTACATTTATAGTGCATCTCTGCTTGCTGAATTCTTCCGATGTGCATGACTTCGCTGATGAGTTTTCATCGGGTATTGTGTTTTCGGCAACAGTATGCGTGTCCTCAATCGGGAGCACCTCAACCAGATGTGCCTCAGCCCGACGGAGTGAAACTTCATAGCCCATGATGCTGTATTTTATAGGATCGCGCAACGGGGCATGAAGAAGCACCTTGACTTCATGTCCGTTGATAAATCCCATTTCAATAAGGCGTTTTCTGAAGGCACCATGCCCCAGAATTTTTACTATCATGGCTTCCTGCCCGGTCTGTAGCTCGTCTAATCTCATTTGCTGTAAAATTTGTGCAAATTTGAGAAAATAGGACGGGAATAGCAAGAAAAATGGCCACTATTTAGAGTTTATCTAAATAGTGGGTCTGTAATTTAGATATGTATGGGGTATTATCGGATGACGATTTTTTTTGACCACTTCTCGCACTTCACAATATAACACCCACGCGGAAGCTCTACTGAGGCTGTTCCGTCGGATAATTTCAGCGTTTTGACAAGCTGGCCTGTTATTGAGTATATGTTAAAGTTATATATGGTGTCGTCCGGAACTGAAATTTCAAGATTCCCTGAATTTATTTTAATGGTTGGCTCAGCGCTTGTAGTGGCTGTTATTCCGGGTTCCTGTGCTTTTGTAGTGGATGTGGCTGACTCAGCCGCTGACATGGCTGGAATGCCCATGAACAGTAGCGTTGCGGCGATGGCTGATGTCAGTATAATCCGTTTCATAATGGTGCAAAATTACAAAATTTTATTTGAATCGGTATACGTTTGTGTAGTTAAAATTCGTGTAAAAGTGGTGTGGCTCCGTTAATTATATGTTACAACATTCGCTGAATAGATAAAAAATTAGTAATTTTGCGGCGAAATTAAAATTGAAATTATAGTATATGGATGAAGCCAGTGTAGCACTTGATATGATGTTTGAGACATCATGGGAAGTGTGCAACAAGATAGGCGGTATATACACAGTCCTGTCAACTAAAGCAAAGACGCTTCAAAAGATTTATAAGGATAAGGTTGTATTTATAGGGCCTGATGTATGGGGTGCGGAGAATCCGTCGCCATATTTTATAGAACAGGCCTCAGTACTCAAGTCCTGGAAAAACAGTGTAGACCTACCCGCCGGTATAACAGTAAGAACCGGACGATGGAATGTCCCCGGACGCCCGATAGCTGTGCTTGTCGGATTCCAGGGGATGTATGATGTGAAAAACGAATTCTACGGTGAGATGTGGGACCGTTTTGGTGTGGATTCGCTCCATGCATACGGCGATTATGACGAGGCGTGCGCTTTCTCACATGCAGCAGGATTGGTCATTGAAAGTATCTGCAACTTTATAGGAGCGGATAAGAAGCGGGTGATTGCCCACTTCGATGAATGGACTACAGGAATGGGACTGCTGTATGTTAAGTGGAAGCTTCCTCATGTGGCCACAATATTCACCACCCATGCCACAAGTATAGGACGCAGCATCTGCGGAAACGGAAAGCCTTTGTATGACTATATGAAGGGCTATAACGGCGACCAGATGGCGCGTGAGCTTAACATGGAGTCCAAGCACTCGCTTGAAAAGATAGCGGCGCATCAGGCTGATTGTTTTACAACTGTAAGCGATATAACGGCTATTGAATGCGAACAGCTGCTTGAGATTCGTCCGCATGTGGTTACTCCAAATGGTTTTGAGAAAAACTTCGTGCCGGCTAAGACCAAGTTTAACGCTTTCCGTGCCGATGCCCGCAGGGTGATGCTTGATGTGGCTTCTGTCCTTAGCGGACGTAAGTTTGGCGATGATACATTTATTGTTGCCACTTCCGGACGCTGCGAATATCGCAATAAGGGTATTGATGTATATCTGGATTCTTTGAGAATGCTTACCGATAAAGCGCCGATGCGCGATGTGCTTGCATTTGTTATGGTTCCCGCATGGTCAGGCGATGCCCGCTTTGACCTGCGCGAGGCTATGGCAAAGGGAGCGGACGGAGCGTTGGTGGACCCGGTTATAACGCATCAGATATTCAATCCGGATTCTGACCCGATAATCAACCGCATACACCAGATGAGTTTCGTGAACGATGCTCAGAGCCGTGTATCAGTTATATATGTGCCGTGCTATCTTAATGGTACCGACGGTATATTCAATCTCAGTTATTACGATCTGCTGATAGGCATGGATGCCACCGTATTCCCTTCGTATTATGAACCATGGGGATATACCCCGTTGGAGAGTGTGGCATTTGGTGTTCCCACAGTCACAACTACATTGTCAGGATTCGGACAGTGGATTCTCCGTTCATGTGAGAACGGATTTGAGAACAGTGGTGTGACGGTGATAGGCCGCAATGATTCAAACTACGATGATGTGGCCGATTCAATAGCACGCTCACTGAAGTATCTTACCGGTTCCGACAAATCAGCTCTTACCGCCATACAGAAGCAAGCATTTGCCACAGCATCTCGTGCCGCATGGCAGTATTTTATAGAGTATTACGTTGAGGCCTTCAAGATAGCGTTTGAACGTGAGGCCGAGCGCAACAAATAATAATGAAAAAATAGACAATATCTGAATATGAAAATTAAAGTAAGTAACACGAATGCCCCTGTGTGGCATGATGCCACCGTTGTGGCTCACCTTCCTCTTAAGCTGAAACCGCTTGAAGAGATTTCAAAGAACCTGTGGTGGGTATGGAATAGCGAGGCCAAGGCCCTGTTCCGTGACCTTGATCCCGATATGTGGCGCTCAACCGGTGAAAATCCTGTGATCGTGCTTCAGCACCTCAAGAGCGATCGTCTGAACGCGGTGATGAACGATGCCGATTTCATGGGCCGTCTTGACAAGGTGTATGCCGACTTCAAGGAATATATGGCAAAGCCTATGCGCTCTGATGTTCCTTCAGTGTCATATTTCTCAATGGAATACGGACTCTGCAACTGTCTGAAGATTTATTCAGGCGGTCTTGGTGTGCTTGCCGGTGACTATATCAAAGAAGCTTCTGACAGCTGCGTGGATATGACAGCTGTAGGTTTCCTCTATCGCTATGGCTACTTCACGCAGACTCTCTCTGTCGATGGTCAGCAGATAGCCAACTACGAGCCTCAGAACTTCAATCAGCTTCCTATCGAGCAGGTGCTTGATGAAGACGGCCGTCCCATGATTCTGGAAGTTCCCTTCCCCGGCCGCATCATCTATTCACACATCTGGCGTGTGAATGTAGGCCGCATGAAGCTCTATCTGATGGATACCGACTTCGATATGAACAGCGAGTTTGACCGTCCTATCACACACCAGCTCTATGGTGGCGACTGGGAAAACCGTATCAAGCAGGAATATCTGCTCGGTATCGGCGGTGTGCTCATGCTTAAGAAACTCGGCATCAACTCAAAGCTCTACCACTGCAACGAAGGCCATGCCGCACTGCTCAACCTGCAGCGTCTGGTTGACTATGTTCAGGAACAGCATCTTGATTTCTCAACCGCTCTTGAGCTTGTGCGCGCATCTTCTTTGTATACAGTTCACACTCCCGTGCCTGCCGGACATGACTACTTCGACGAAGATCTCTTCGGCAAATATATGCATGAATTCCCCGGTAAGCTCGGTATCTCCTGGTCTGACCTGATGAACATGGGTCGTGAGAATCCCGATACCAACGAACGCTTCTCTATGAGCGTGTTCGCACTTAATACATGTCAGGAAGCTAATGGCGTTAGCTGGCTCCATGGCGAAGTATCCAAGAAGATGTTTGCCGGAATATGGAAAGGCTATGACTGGCAGGAAAGCCACGTGGGTTATGTGACCAACGGTGTGCATATGCCTACCTGGGCTGCTTCTGAATGGAAGGAATTCTATGCAGAGCGTCTTGGAAAGCAGGTGTTCGACAATCAGAGCGATCCCAAGGCATGGGAAGGAATCTTCAATGTAAGCGATGAAGATATCTGGAATCTGCGTATGACCATGAAGAACAAGTTCATCAACTTTGTTCGTCGTGATTTCAAGGCTAAATGGCTTGCCGAACAGCGCGATCCGTCAGCTGTGATGAGCATTCTTGACAAGATTAATCCCAATGCGCTTATTATCGGTTTCGCCCGTCGTTTCGCAACATACAAGCGTGCGCATCTTCTCTTTACAGATCTCGAACGCCTTGCCAAGATTGTAAACAATCCTCAGTTCCCCGTGCAGTTCGTGTTCTCAGGTAAGGCACACCCCGCCGATGGCGCCGGTCAGGGTCTTATCAAGCGAATCATGGAAATATCACGTATGCCTGAGTTCCTGGGCAAGATTATTTTCCTTGAGGATTACAACATGGTAGTGGCCAAGCGTCTGGTTACCGGCGTTGATATCTGGCTCAACACTCCAACCCGTCCTCTCGAGGCATCAGGTACATCCGGCGAGAAGGCCGAGATGAATGGTGTGCTCAACTTCTCAGTGCTTGACGGATGGTGGTATGAAGGCTACAAGTTCGATGAAAAAGCCGGATGGGCTCTTACCGAAAAGCGTACATTCACCGACCAGTCGCAGCAGGACAAGCTTGATGCAGCTACCATCTACTCAATGCTTGAGAATGAAATCATACCTCTGTACTTCAAGAAGAACTCAGCAGGCTACTCACCTGAATGGATTGAATATGTTAAGCGTTCTATAGGACATATCGCGCCTCACTTCACCATGAAGCGAATGATTGACGATTATATCACACGCTTCTATCGTCCTGAAGGCATGCGTTTTGATGCTCTTGCTGCTGATGGCGATAAGCTTGCCAAAGAAATTGTGGCATGGAAAGAGAAGGTTGTTGATGCATGGGATGGTGTTCATGTAGTTGACATGAAGGTTTCCGAAGGCCCCGTTGGCAATACCGGCGACGACTACAAGGTAGAAGTTAAGGTTGATACCAATGGTCTTGGTCAGGATCTTGGCGTCGAGTATGTGGCTTATCGTGTGCACGACGGCGAAGAAAGCCTTTATGGCGTTAAGCCGTTCAATGTGGTTAAGGAAGAAGGTAACATTGTGACCTATGAACTTAACGAACGCATTCAGGAAGCCGGTGTATACCGCTATGGATTCCGTATCTATCCCAAGAATTCAAACCTTCCTCATCGTCAGGACTTTGCGTATGTAAAATGGTTTAATATCTAATAGATAGCAATCATTTAATTCATAATAACCCTCCGGAATTCATGAAATGATATGATTCCGGAGGGTTTATTGTATGCTGACGGTTGCTTTTGACGCCGAAAAAATGTAAATTTGCGAAACGACAAATATATTTTCACACGTTATGCCTAAGAAATATATAATGAATATGGTGATTGTCAGCAACGAGGCAATCCATCATAACTATTCCTTGCTTAAGTTGAGGCCGAATGGCGGAGAAGCGTTGCCTGAAATTTTGCCCGGACAATTTGTGCAGGTGAAGATTGATAACAGTCCTTCTACTTTTTTACGCCGTCCGATATCGGTGAATTATGTTGACTATTCATCAAACGAGTTGTGGCTCCTTGTCCGCAGAGCCGGGGAAGGAACTGCCCACCTGATGGAAGCTGTCGCGGGTAGTGTAATAGATGTCCTTCTGCCGCTTGGTCGGGGCTTCAGTATGCCGTCTGAAGCAGTAGATGGCCGCACTTATCTACTTGTTGGTGGAGGCGTAGGGGTGGCCCCGCTATTGTATTTCGGAAGCTGTATGAAGAAGGCTGGTATAGAGCCGGAGTTTCTGCTTGCTGCCAGAAGCAAGGACGATCTGCTGCAGCTTGATGAATTCAAGTCGTTAGGACGTGTATATATTTCAACTGATGATGGCTCTATGGGAGAACATGGGCTGATAACGCAGAACAGTGTATTGGACCGTGGAGATATCGCGGCGATATATTGCTGTGGACCTATGCCGATGATGAAGGCGGTAGCGGCAAAGGCCCGATCTATCGGGGCTGAATGCGAAGTATCGCTTGAGAATGTTATGGCATGTGGACTCGGGGCATGCTTGTGTTGTGTGGAAAAAACAGTTAAGGGCAATGTTTGTGTTTGCACTGAGGGCCCTGTGTTCAATATAAATCAACTGACATGGTAAACTTGAATGTAAATATAGGCTCGCTTCAACTGGCTAATCCTGTGCTGACAGCATCCGGTACATTCGGATATGGCGAGGAATTTTCTGACTTTATTGACCTTGACCGTCTGGGTGGATATATCGTGAAGGGAACTACCCTTGAGCCAAGAGAGGGTAATGACTATCCGCGAATGGTGGAGACACCCTCGGGAATGCTTAATGCAGTAGGGCTTCAGAATAAAGGAGTCGACTATTTTATAGAGAATATATATCCGCGCATCAGCAAGTACCGCTCCAGGATGATTGTGAATGTTTCGGGAGCCAAGATTGATGATTATGTGGAGGTGTGCCGCCGACTGGCGCCGCTGGAACATGTAAGTGCAGTAGAGATAAATATTTCCTGTCCTAATGTAAAGCAGGGTGGTATGGCATTCGGCACTACATGCGAAGGGGCGGCCGATGTTACCCGTGCTGTCAGGGCCGCCTTTCCCGGTACGGTGATAGTTAAGCTGTCGCCAAACGTTACAGATATTGCTTCAATAGCTAAAGCCGTGGAGGCTGAGGGTGCTGATGCCGTGTCACTGATAAACACGCTTATGGGTATGGCCATTGATGTTGAGAAGCGCAGGCCTTATCTGTCAACAGTGACCGGAGGTCTGAGTGGTGCGGCTGTACGTCCGGTTGCGGTTAGAATGGTGTGGCAGGTGGCAAAGGCTGTGTCTATCCCGGTAGTCGGGCTGGGCGGTATCATGAATGGTCGCGATGCTATGGAGTTTATTCTGGCCGGTGCGACAGCAGTGGAGATAGGAACAGCTAATTTTATAGATCCGGCAGTTACCGTCAAGGTGATCGATTATATGGAAGAGTATTGTCGCCGTCATGGAGTGACTGATATCAAGGAGCTGATAGGGGCGCTGGACGTTTAAGCTATCAGTACCTGGAGGAATAAGGAATCAGCCGTAATTCTTGTTGAGAAAGAATTACGGCTGATTCCTTTATTTTTTATAATCCTGATTATTTTTTTGATGATGACGGCACGAATGATTCGAAGCTGTTGTCGTTGTAGTACACAATTATATTGACTATCTTCTTTGCTTGGTCGGCATTGAATGTGAATGTGGCCGGGGCGTCCGTTACAGCATCGGTGGCTGGGAGAGAAAGCTCTCCCGGAGCTGATTCAAGTACTGGAGCTTCGGCTTTTTCCGCGGTCAAATTATTTGGCCTCCGATCGGAGAAATCTGAATCGAAGTCTATACGAGGCATAGATTGCTCATCGTCAGCGGAATGACGGCTTCCAAAGTCAATCATTGTGCTGTTTTGAGGCTCTGAGGTTTGAATATTTTTCAAGTGAAGCATATCTCCCTCGCCAAACATCAACCACAGGACGGAAAGCTCCGGGTAGCTGTCGTGAATTTTACCAATCAGTTCATCGCTGACCTTCTTGTTGCGCCCATTTAGAAGTTGCGATAGGGTAGGGCGGGGTATCCGGCAGTTATCTGCAAACTGAGTAACCGGGATTCCCAAATAATTTATAAATGTTTTAAGGCGGGAAACGATGTCCATTTTGTTAATTCGCTTTTGTAATTCGACATTGCAAAAGTAATACAAAGAAATTAAAAAAGCAAACATTATGGTGCAAATTTTAATTTACAAAACCAACTATTATGTGTGTTTCTGTTGTTTACAGATGAAGTCAGTCTTGACAGGGCTTGACTTGCTACTGCATGTAAAACGTGTACGATATTGGGATACAGCGCTATATATGAGCGTGCGCATGCTGTATGGCCTTGTTTCGGGCAAATTGACTGCAATTATTAAACCATAGATAACGATTTTATCGGTATGGTACTGGTATACAGACTAAAATACAGAATGTTAATAGCTATAAATCTGTATTTGTTACCTATTTCACCTATTTGCGATTGAAAATTAGGAATATTATAAAAATGGTTTGGAATTTGAAATTGATTAAATCAAAAGAGAATTGAAGGGCTATTTACCGATGCGTTTATTCTATTTTGATTGGTAAATTCGCATTTGCGGATGTAAAGTAAAAATGAATTTACCAATGTAATTAACGATGTGCTAAGTAATATTCCAAAATGTAAACATATATATTTAAGCGTCCCTCTTCAGGTGCTATACTTATAAAACAAGAGTTACGCACAGAATTCTTTCCGTTATTTTCTGAATTAACATTAGAATCGCTCTTTTTAAGCATTTTATTCTTATGTTACACGCTTGAAATTCTTTTCATAGATATTAGATTACGTGTGCATCCTTAATGCACACTATCCAGGTTATATTTGCACTATAATTAAAATATAGCTCAGGATATGAATACATCAGCAATTTTTTCGGAACGTGTGGTCAATGTATTGAGAGGACTTCCTGCCGCAGAGCAGACTGCAATAACCTCAGCCCTAACAGCGGAATTTATTTATGGTACAAATCCGGATAAGGGGCTATCACCCCTACAGTCTATATTATATACTATGATACGCTCCTATGTGGAGCGGGATATGCATTCAGCCTGAATCGGCTGAATGCATTATGTCGGCTGCTTAGGAGAGTTCTTCAAGCTCTATTGAGGCGAGCTCCCACAGGCTCATGGCATTGTCAAGTTTTTTCTGTGTAGCCTCATGTTCGGAGAAAATCTCCGTATTATTCTCGCCGTTTGATATTCGTTGTTCTATTTCAGCGAGTGCTGTTTCGAGCCTGTTAATTTCAGCTTCCGCATCAGTTACCTTTTTGCGCGCTTTACGTATTATTTTTTCACGTTCTTTCTGCTCGGCGTAGCTTAGCTTCGGAGCGGGCGTTGATGGAGTTGATGCTGTCGCCTTGGCTCCGTGTGGCTGTTGTTTCTTTTCTGTTTGATTTGTTTTGGTTGCGTCATTCTCCGGAGTGCGCTTTTCCAATTCGGAAAGTGAGGCTATGCGTTTGCGTTCGAGGAATTCATATATTCCGCCCAGGCATTCCTTGACTACTCCGCCTCCGAATTCATAGACTTTCTCAACGAGTCCGTCAAGAAACTCACGGTCGTGGCTCACCACAATCACTGTGCCGTTGAAATCCTTGATGGCCTGCTTCAGGATATCCTTTGTGGTCATGTCAAGGTGGTTGGTCGGCTCGTCGAGAATAAGAAGTTCACCGGCTCGAGCAGCAGTTTGATCATCGCCAATCGTGTCTTTCTCGCCTCCCGAAAGAACCTTGACTTTTTTGTCAGATGCTTCACCACCGAACATGAATGCACCGAGTATATCGCGCACCTTGGTACGCATGTCGCCGGTAGCAACATTGTCGATAGTCTCGAAGACAGTCAGTTCGCCGTCGAGAAGCTGCGCCTGATTCTGCGCAAAATATCCGATTTTTACATTATGTCCAAGTTTGAGATATCCGGTATATGAAATCTCTCCCATTATACATTTTACAAGCGTGGATTTTCCTTCGCCGTTTTTTCCTACGAAAGCCACTTTCTCGCCACGCTTTAGCGTGAATGTGGCGCCGTCAAATACCTGATGGTCGCCGTATCTTTTTCCTACGTTTTCAAGTATAAGAGGGAAGTCGCCTGAGCGTGGTGCCGGAGGAAATTTCAGGTTCAGGTGCGAAGTGTCTACTTCGTCCACTTCGATACGCTCTATTTTTGCAAGTTGTTTTATGCGGCTTTGAACCTGGACGCTTTTTGTGGCTTTATATCTGAATCGTTCAATAAAGTCCTCGGTATCCTGAATCTGTTTCTGTTGATTCTGGTAGGCGCGCATCTGCTGTTCGATGCGTTCACGCCTCAGTTCTACAAATTTGGAGTAGTTGACTGAATAATCGTAAATCTTACCTAATGAAATCTCAATAGTGCGGTTTGTCACATTGTCAATGAATGCACGGTCATGGCTCACCAACACCACAGCACCGGCTTTGGCGGTAAGGAATTGTTCAAGCCATTGGATTGATTCGATGTCAAGATGGTTGGTCGGCTCGTCAAGCAGCAGTACGTCCGGCCGGGTGAGCAGCAGCTTCGCAAGCTCAATACGCATTCGCCATCCTCCGCTGAATTCCGAGGTAGGCCGATTGAAATCTGACCGTTTGAAGCCGAGCCCCACCAATGTCTTTTCCATTTCAGCCTCGCTGTTTTCGCTTTCCTCCATGGCAAGGCGTTCGGTGAGGGTTGTCATCCGGTCAATCAGCTGTTGATATGATTCCGAGTCATAATCGGTGCGTTCAGATAGCTCGGTGGTGTATGCTTCGAGCTGTCGGCGCATTGAATCTATATGGGAGAATGCCTTCCGTACCTCTTCTATCACGGTAAGCGAATCGGACAGAATCATCTGCTGCGGCAGATAGCCGATTGTTACATCCTGCTGCACGGCGACGGTGCCTGATGTCGGCTTCTGAAGACCGGCGATGATTTTCAGCATGGTCGATTTGCCAGCCCCGTTTTTACCAACCAGAGCTATGCGGTCACGCTTGTTGATTACGTAGCTTATGCCGTCAAAAAGTGATTTAGCGCTGAATTCTACACTCAGATTCTGTATCGATACCATAGATTATTTCCAATTTCATGGCAAAGATACTACATTATCGCGCTAATTACAAGCGTTGCTATTCAGCCGCTGGCAGCTCATGGAGATGTCAGCGTTTGCGTATCTTGTAGGTGCGGCTTTGTGTGATGACTATGTCAACCGGCTGGTCAAAAGAATCAGTGTCAATTTCGTCAACAAGCTGGCAGTCGTAGGCAACACCTATTTTTATAGCCTTGCTGTCGGCCAACAGGCGGTCGTAATACCCCTTGCCTCGACCTACGCGGTTGCCCTGACGGTCGTATGCCATGGCCGGCACCACTACCATTTCTATATCGTCGATGCTGACAGTCTCATCACCTTGCGGCTCCTCGATATGGAATGCTCCGAGCTGAAGCGATGTCTGCTCGTAGGGGAGTATGTCAAGATTCACTCCGTTGACACGCGGGAGATAGAAATGCTTGCTGCCATGCCATTTGTCAAGAAAGCTATGTGTCGACAGTTCGTCAGGCAGCGAATGATACATCAGGATATGCTCCGACATTATAAACGCAGCGAGCTGTTCAAGCTGTTCGAATACATCGTCGGCAGCTTGCCGGCGTTCATATTCGGTGAGCATGCTTTTCTGAGCACGCACTCTGCGTCGTATTTCGTCCTTTTTCATTTCTTTTTCTGATTGTTATTGGCCGGCGTGCCTATCGGATAACGGGCATTTCCGGACTCTATTTCCTTGCGGGCTTTGTTCACTGTCGGATCCGAAGCGTTCATGATTTCATAATATCCTGAAGTTCCGAGTACGTCACGAGCTATAAGCCCTTTGACAAGACTAACAATCAAGTCGCGTGAAAGGTTTATGTAGTACCAGCGGGGTGCAATCTTCTCAGTTGTGTATGCAAAATCAGCGAAATCCTGAAGCAGTGCATCGTCCGATGGTAGTAGAGCCAATAATTCTTTAACGGTCTTGGCTTTTGACAGTTCCTTGCGGCGCGGATCGACATAGTGGAATGCATATTTGTGCATAAGTCCGGCATTGAGCACGGTCAGGTAGTAGGTGGAAAGCCCGGTCGTGTCGTTAGGCACAAATACGTCAGGCATAATGCCTCCGCCACCATACACCTTGCGTCCGCCAACGGTATGGAACACATGCGATTTATCGAGTTTGATGCTGTCGGCGCTGAAGCCCTCACCGTGGCTGTAACGGTCGGCTATCTCCATTCCGTAGCTGTCAAGCGAGCCCGGGGTGTAAGTTTTCTGTATGCATCGTCCGGAGGGGGTATAGTAGCGGGCTGTCGTGAGGCGGATGGCGCTCATGTCGGGTAGCTCTATGGGGCGCTGCACAAGTCCTTTTCCGAACGAACGGCGCCCGATTATCAATCCTCTGTCATTGTCCTGAATTGCTCCGGCCACAATCTCACTTGCGCTGGCTGAGAATTCGTCAATCAGGACCGTTACGTCAACATCCTGGAATGCACCGGTGCCATCGCTTACCGCGGCTGATTCTGATTCAGGGGTGCGCCCGTGTGACGACACTATCAGCTTGCCGGCCGGCAGGAATTCATTGGCCATCATGATCGCCATTTCCATATAGCCGCCGCCGTTGCCGCGTAGGTCAAGGACGAAGCTTTCGGCTCCCTTGGCGCGGAGTTCCACCATGGATGTGAGGAATTCATTGTATGTCGTGCTTCCGAATTTATTGATTTTCACATATCCTACCTTGGGTGTCAGCATATAGCTGGCATCGATTGATGCCACCGGTATATCACCGCGTTCCACAGTAAAGTCAAGAAGCTTATCGGATGTGGAGCGTTTTATGCCGAGCTTGACGGTTGTGCCCTTGTCACCGCGCAGATTGCTTATCACTTTTTCGTTGCTCCATTTTTTGCCGGCCACGATTGAGTCATTGATGGAAATTATGCGGTCGCCGGCCATTATACCCACCTTTTCCGACGGTCCGCCAGAAATCACCTCTATCACGGTGATAGTGTCGGTGAGCATATTGAAAGATATGCCTATTCCGCTGAATTTGCCGTTAAGTTCCTCGTTGGCGGCCTGAAGGTCTGAGGCCGGGATGTAAGAGGTATGTGGGTCAAGTTTCGCAAGGATGTCAGGAATTGATTTTTCGAGCAGGCTGTCGGTATCTACGTCATCCACATATTCTGAAGATATATATTTCATTATTGTGGATATCTTGTCAAGAGCCGAGTCCTTGGAATGGCGGCTGAAGAAGTAAGCGCCGCTTAACATGCCGGCTACGAAAGCCACTGCCACTATAAGCGGAAGCCACACGGATGTGCGCTTTATCGATTGGTTCATAAAGGATAGTGTTAAAAATCAGATTTCAGGCAGATGCACGCATTCTACCCCGGCACGTTTCAGAAGTTCGATTCCGTCCGACATTCGGTAAAGCTCGTGAAATACCACGCGCTTTATTCCGGCCTGAATTATAAGTTTGGAACACTCCAGGCAAGGAGAGGCTGTGACATAGAGCGTCGATCCGTCGCTGGAATTATTGCTGCGGGCCACCTTTGTTATGGCATTTGCTTCGGCATGGAGTACGTATGGCTTTGTCACGCCGTTTTCATCCTCACATATATTTTCAAATCCGGCGGGTGTGCCGTTGAATCCGTCGGATATTATCATCTTGTTCTTGACTATGATTGCACCTACCTGGCGGCGGTGGCAATATGAATTCTCAGCCCATATTGATGCCATGCGCAGATACCGGCGGTCAAGTGTTTCCTGTTTGTCGTTAAGAGCCATATGTCGGGTATGGTTAATAGAGTCTACAAAATTACTCTTTTTTGAAGTCTGTTCAAAAATTATCAAACCAAAAAGTGCTGTTTGATCATCATTTTGTACACCCGTCCGGACAAAAGTTAAAAGTGCTGTTCCGGTTATGCTAACGGGCGTTAAAAGAACTGAAAAAGCGGCTCCACAAGCGGGTTTTGCGGAACATAAAAGCGTGACATTTGGTTTCAAGAGTAAATGACGAACCTTTATTCTTAATTTAATATGATAGCTGCATTATTTCAGAAAAAACTGCTTGCTCTGCAAAATAATTTGCTCAGCTTTGCCATAATACTCACCTCAAACCGCGATGATGCGTATGACCTTCTTCAGGATACAGTCCTGAAAGCTCTTGATAATAAAGATAAATACATGGACAACACCAACTTCAAGGGATGGGTGTTCACTATCATGCGCAATATCTTCATTAACAATTACCGCCGGGCAGCCCGCGCGCAGACTGTAGTAGACACCACTGACGATCTATATCACCTGAATCTTCCGCAGGATTCCGGCATCGCCTCGCCGGAGCACTCCTATGCTGTTACGGAGATCAACGAGGCTATCAATGGTTTTTCTGACGATTACCGTATCCCGTTTTCCATGCATCTGGCCGGCTACCGCTATGCGGAGATTGCCAAGCATATGAACCTGCCGGTCGGTACAATCAAGAGCCGTATCTACTATGCTCGTCAGCGTCTGCGCCGTCAGCTGGGCGACTATCGTTCAGTCTGAGTCGGCATCACCCTCCGGCAGGGCGGTGGCGGGTAGGCGTTTTGAGGCTTTTATGCCGAGGTCGCGGAGCTTTTCAGCCCGTGATATCAGATTGCCGCGTCCGTCGCGGAGTTTTTTCATAGCCTCCTGAAGTGCGGTGCTGGTGGTTTCGAGTGAGCGTTCCACTTTGAGCATATCATCGACGAATCCGGCGAATTTATCATACATCTGACCGCTTTTCCGGGCTATTTCAAGCGCATTGGCTGTCTGACGGTCATGCCTCCATAGCTGTGCCACGAGCCGAAGGGCACCTACAAGCTGTGTGGGCGATGCTATCACCACATGTCGGTCATATGCTTTTTGCCATAACTCCGGATCAAGCCTCAGAGCCGTGGCATAAGCGCTTTCGTTCGGGATAAACATCATCACGAAGTCAAGCTTCCCGACCTTGCCCACATATTCATGATAGCTTTTGTCAGCCAGTTCGCGTATATGCTTCATCACGGAGTCAAGATGCTTGCGGGCGTATATATCGGCCTGTTCCGGATTGGAGCAGTTGACATATTCCACGAATGCGGTCAGTGACACTTTCGAGTCAATAATCATTATGCCGCGGTCAGGATAACGCACTATTACATCCGGGCGCAGCAGTCCGCCTGATGGATTCCGGAGGGGAGTGCCGTCAGTATCCGTAGTCGGTTGTACCTCAAATTCCTCGCCTCGGCGAAGTCCTGATTTCTCAAGTATGGATTCGAGTACCATTTCGCCCCAGTCACCCTGAGTTTTCGAGTTGCCTCGCAATGCGGTTGACAGTTCGCGGGCTTCGCGGCCTATGGATTGATTCGTTTCTACAAGCTCCTTTATTTTTTCCTGAAGAGAGAATCTCTCACGCGCTTCCGCCGAGTAGCATTCGCTCACCTGCGTGCGGAAACGTCCTATATCCTCTTTCAATGGCGCAAGAATCTGTTCAAGCTGCAAGGCATTGGCTTTGCGGAGGTCCTCGCCACGGCTTGATAGTACGCGGTGGGCTAACAGCTCGAATTGTTCTTTCTGCTTCTCATCCTCTTCGCTATGTTGCTGCCTGACGGCATTTAGCTCTGAGTTCAGACGGGCCGCTTCATGTTCGGCATGCGTCAGGCGTTCTTCAAGACGGGCTTTGTCACGCTCCACTGACGATGCGTAATCCCGTAATTCTCTCAGGCGTTTTTCTGCATATATGGCCGCACAAGCCAAGGCCATGCACAGTAATGATATACAAATAAGGGCTGTTTCCATGATGTAAAGATAGCAATAAGCATTCGAAATAAGTACAAAAAAATGACTAATTTTGCGCAAAATTACATCCGTTATGCTATTCTCATCTTTACGTCCGTTGGCGTTGGCCTCAGCCATGGCCGCGTCATTATTTGCTTCAGCAGCTGATTCTGTGAGTCTTGTCCCGGTTCCGTATATCACCCTCCGCACCCGCTATGAATGGATACCTTCCGATGGCGACATGCGCTTTCAGGTGCGTCATGCACGTCTGGGTATTACCGGCAATATATGTCCTATCGTGGATTATAAGATGGAGGCGGATCTGTGCGACCGTGGTAAGATGCGTTTCCTTGATCTGTGGGGCCGTGTGGCGCTTGGCTCTTCACTGAAAGTACAGTTGGGTAATATGCGGATTCCCTTTGCCATAGGTTCGCATGTAGCTCCACACAACTATATATTTGCCGACCGTCCTGTGACAGACAAGCAGGTCGGGAGCCCTCGAAACGTAGGTGTGAAGCTGATTTATGCCACTCCTGGATTCCCGATGACTATTGAGGGTGGATTATTTAACTCATTCTCCAATACTGATCAGACCCGCTGGCAGAAGCGTATGGCTGCCGCTGCCAAAGCCCGTATAAATGTGAGCAATGTGGAATTCGTTGTCAGCTGCGAGTCATTGGTGCCCGATACCACACGAATGAACAGTTTCAGCGCCGGAGCTGTGTGGAAGTCCGGACGATGGAATGTCGAAGGAGAGTATGTCTACCGTCATTATACCCATAAGCGTGCCGATGCAGCCCATGCCTATGAAGTGTCGGCCAATTATACTATGCCTGTAAAAGCCGGTGTATTCAATTGGCTCTCATTCCAGGGACGTTTCGACGGGATAACCGACCATAGCGACGGCGCCGGAGCTGTAAACGGGCATCTTCCTGTTACCGACCCGGCATTCAACCGCATCACGGCCGGATCGACAATCACATACCAGCACTCGAAATTCCGTACTGATTTCAGACTCAATTATGAGCATTATTTCCATCACCACGATGTTGTTGTGCCTGATGAAGCCCGCTCAAAGGTGGTAGCTGAACTGGTAGTGCATTTTTAGTAGTTTTTATTATACACTCTTCCACTCTTTTTGTAATTTTGTGAGCTTATGAACCATCAGACTATAGATATTGACGGTATACAGCTCCACTACTATACTCAGGGGAGCGGTAGCCCTATTATTTTAATGCATGGCTGGGGATGCCGGGCTTCGACGCTTCAGTCTGTGGCCAATACAGCCGCGCTGTCGCACACGGTGTACAATATTGATTTCCCCGGATTCGGTGATACTCCTGAGCCACCCGCTGTATGGGGCGTGGAGGAGTACACCCGTCTTGTAGAGAAGTTTGCCGACCGTCTCGGGCTCGAATCTCCGGCGCTGTTAGGCCATTCTTTCGGCGGACGTGTAGGGCTCCTGTATGCTTCGCGCCGTCCGGTGAGCAAGCTTATACTTGTGGATGGTGCAGGAATAAAACCACGCAGAAGTCTGCGCTATTATATTAAGGTGTATTCCTTCAAAGCCATGAAGCGGATAGCTCCTCTGATATATGGACGCGAGGGCGCGCGCAAGCGTATCGAGGCGGCCCGGGCCAAAGCCGGCTCAAGCGATTATGCCCAGGCTACTCCAATGATGAGGGCTATTCTCAGCAAAGTGGTTAATGAAGATCTGCGTCATGTGCTTCCATCCATCAAGGCTTCTACTTTGCTGATTTGGGGCGAGGATGATACAGCCACACCGCTCTCTGACGCCCAGTTGATGGCCCGGCGCATACCTGACGCAGGCCTTGTGTCATTTCCCCATTGCGGCCATTATAGCTTTCTTGATAATCCGGTGCAGTTCGCTGCCGTTCTAAAAAGTTTTCTTTCAAATAATTAAAGATGTTTACACTCCACTCTGTCCTGTTCATCGTTGTTGCTCTTGTGGCAGCCGCCAATCTGCTGGCTGAATTGAGCCGCGACCTGATGATGATGCAGCAGAATTCCTATAGGACCGAGCGCTACATGCGCTGGTTGCGTGCTTCTGCCGATACTACATCGTTTGTGCGTATTGTGGCCTATTGCGTGCTTTTGGCATCATTGGTTACATTTGCCTCTCCTACATGGGCCATGAGCCTGATCTGTGTGTTCTCAGCCGGAAGCCTGTTGTGGCTTCTGACCCGTAAGTACAAGAAACCGCTTGTCTGGACTCCCCGTGCACGCCGCATATATGGCGTGTCGGTTCTGCTCTGTGCCGTGGCATGTGTGCTCGGATTCTTTCTATCAGCCTACGGACTCGCTCACAAGATGTTTGTGTTGGCTGTACTTGTCATGGGGCTTTATTGTGCCTCACACATTATCATGATGGCGGCTGTTGTGATTCTCAAGCCTGTTGAGAGCCATATCAATAAGGGCTATTATGATGATGCCGCCCGAATCCTCGGCTCTATGAAGCAATTGAAGGTGATCGGTATAACCGGCAGCTATGGTAAGACAAGTACCAAGCACTACCTCAACCGCATACTGTCGGAAAGCTTCAGTGTTGTGATGACTCCCGGAAGCTTCAATACCACCCTCGGTGTGATCCGTACCGTGCGTGAATATCTCAAGCCATATACAGAGGTTTTCATCTGTGAGATGGGGGCCAAGCAGGGGGGCGATATCCGTGAGATATGCGATCTGGTTCACCCCTCCATCGGTATTGTTACTGCTGTAGGTCCGCAGCATCTGGAGTCGTTCAAGACTATAGAGAATGTTCAGCGCACAAAGTTTGAGCTTGTCGATTCGCTCCCGTCCGATGGCCTTGCTGTGGTTAATGATGACTTCCAATATGTGGCCTCACGCGAGGTGGGCAATGTGGAGTGCCTGCGCTATGCTGTCAGTGCCGACCATGCCACTGCCTTCCGTGCCGGTGATATCGAATATACCGCGTCAGGAACAAAGTTTACTATCACAGGTCCTGACGGATTGGAGCTCACCCTTACTACAAAGCTTGTAGGCGAATGCAATATCAGCAATCTTATGGCTGCCGTGATTGTGGCTCTCCATCTGGGTGTGCCTCATGATAAGATCCGTTATGCGGTAGAGAAGATCGAACAGGTGGAGCACCGCCTCAATCTGAAACGTACCCCTGCCGGCATAACGATAATCGACGATGCGTTCAACTCCAATCCTACCGGTTCCGGTATGGCGCTTGATGTTCTTGCCGCTATGACCACAGGTAAACGTATCGTCATCACTCCCGGTATGATTGAGCTTGGCGACCGTCAGGATGAACTCAACTGTGAGTTTGGACGTCATATAGCCCGTTCGGCCGATATCGCTATTATTGTCGGACTGTATAACCGCGATTCAATATGCCGTGGCATAGATGACGGCGGAGTGCAGCCTCCAAAGACATATACCGTAGATACATTCAACGATGCACAGGCGCTTCTGCGTACTATTGCCGCTCCGGGCGATACTGTGCTTTATGAAAATGACCTCCCGGATACATTTAAATAAGAAAACTATTACTTCATAACGATGAAAACCAATATAGGCGTGTTTTTCGGTGGACGTTCCACCGAACATGAGATTTCTGTGATTTCGGCCAATCAGGCCATGGCCACCATTGACCGCGACCAGTATGATGTGACCCCGATATATATTTCCAAGCAGGGACGCTGGTACACAGGTCCGCTTCTTACCGATGTGGCGAATTACCGTGATATCCCCGCACTCCTGCGTCACTGCGAAGAGGTGTATATGCAGCCGGTATATGGCGACTATACCCTTTACCGCAGCCGTCGCGGCATGTTCGGGAAATCCGAGATTACTAAGCTTGATGTGGTGATTCCGGTGCTTCACGGCTCCAACGGCGAGGACGGCACTTTCGAGGGCATACTCGACTCTATAGGCATTCCTTATGCCGGATGCAACACGCTGTCGTCGGCCAACGGCATGGACAAAATCACCATGAAGATGATTCTGCGTGATTGTGACATACCGGTGGTGGACTATGTGTGGTTCTCTGACAAGCAGTGGTTTGCTCAGCGCGACGCCCTCATCGAGAAGATTGAGCAGAAGCTTGGCTATCCGGTGATCGTGAAGCCTGCCAATCTTGGCTCGAGTGTGGGTATCGGACGTGCCGCTGACCGCAGTGCGCTTATTGACCGTGTCAATGAAGCGGAAAAGTACAGCTCGCGTATCATTGTGGAGCATATGGTTGAGAATCTGCATGAGGTGAACTGTTCCGTGCTTGGCGATTGCGATGAGTATCAGACCTCCGTCTGTGAGGAGCCTATCAAGAGCGGTGAGATTCTCTCCTACGAGGATAAATATATGGGCGGCACCAAGGGTGCCAAAGGTATGCAGGCTTCCCAGAAGCGTATCCCGGCCGACCTGCCTGCTGAGGTAAGCGACCGCATCCGTTTCCTTGCCGGCGAAACATTCCGCGTGCTCTCATGCCACGGCGTAAGCCGAGTGGATGTCATCATTGATGCTGACTGCGGTGAGATATATGTCAATGAAATCAACACCATCCCCGGTTCGCTCTCCTTCTATCTGTGGGAGGCATCAGGTATCAAGTTCCCTGAGCTTATGGATCGCCTTGTGCGTCTTGCTCTGAAGCGTAAGCGTGAGCAGGAGATGAAGACAGTAAGCTATGACCAGAACATCTTCTCAATGGGTGGAGGTGTGAAAGGTGGCATCAAGGGAGCCAAGAACTAAGTTTTAACGTACATATATCTTTTTAACTTCACTGCCCCGGCGGCGTATGTATATACCGGCAGGCATATCCGTGGCATCAATCCGGATACCCTGAAGGTTGAAGTACTCTGTCGGGGCGGTGGTGTCATCTGCCATAACTTCTTCGATGGCGGAGTTGCTGCTGATAGTAATGCGTACCTCCTTCCAGTGGATTGATGTGCCTGTATTAGGGTTGGATGCATGGCGTGAGCAGGTGAATTTCACCTCTTCCGCATTTCCCGTCCATTCCGGATTGTTGGGCTGCTGGCTGTCAGGGAAACTTATCTCACCGCTGTCGGCGGTCCATGCCGGCGGATTCATGTTGCTTGCCGAGCCGGCTGTAAACTGAATTCGTCCGATTGCTCCTGTGCTGCTTTTGAAAGACATTTCGTTGCCGTTCAATGCCGCCGCTCCGCTCCCACCGTACATCCACAATTCTTGTGTGGCGTAGTCGAATTTTACCGGCATAGTGCTGTTGCCTCGGAGAAATGTGATGGTGACGCCTCCTGCGGTGACGGGCGAGGGATTTGTGACACTCTTGGTCGCATTGCCGAAAAGTTCGGAATTGAAGCGGACCACAATCTCTGTCTGCGCTTTGGCTGACAGTGAGGCAGCACTGATGGCTACGATGGAAAACAGCTGTCGGTAATTCATGGAATCTATTGTGGATAAAAATGTTATAAGGTTATTGCGGATTGTCAAAAATAGATATTAAAATCCGTATAAGCAAAAAAAGTAGTCACCCCGCGGTGGGATGACTACTCAAATATTACATTATTGTTAACTATTTTTCCAAATCGCTTACTTTACAAGAACCTTGCTCACAGCTGTGCCCTGACGACGGATGTAGATACCGGCGGGCATATTGTCGGCATTCACGCGGATGCCCTGGAGATTGTAGTATTCTACAGGAGCATTGCTGTTGTCAGCGTCGATGCCTTCAATAGCTTCTGTATCCTGAACATATTCAACAGTTATGGTTCCATAACGGGATGTACCTTTGGATGTGAATTCTATAGAGGCAGAAGGTGTGGTAGCAGTCCATACAAGCTTATTCCATGTACCTTCAGAATCAGAGAAGCCGGCCCAGTTTGTAGAACCCTCACGCTGGGTGAATGTCACTTTATTGATTTTTATGCCTGTCCCACTAAGAGTTATTGTATTGTTGACATAAATACGACCTTCGATATTACCCTTTGTAGCAGCTGCAGTAGGATAGATTATTACGGGGCTGTTGTTTGTGTTTGTTCCATCACCGAATGTCAGGGTAATGCCGTTGCTTGTGAAAACGTTGTTATTGTTCTTGGCATTAAGCTTAATCTGTGTTGTTGTTTCGGTAGGAATTTCAGGAGCGGGATTCAAAGTTGACGGATTGGTGAAATCGAATGTAGCCTTTGCAGAACCTTCGATATAGAGGGTGTAGCTTGCGGTGGCTACATCACTGTCGAGCATGCCTTCTTTTACGGCAATAGCTTTGATGGTTACATCTTCGGTAAATTCAATTCCTTCCTCGGTATAGAGGGTTGATTCTGCAGTAGGTTCGGTGCCGTCAGTGGTGTAGCGAATTTCAGCACCTTCAGTTTCTGTGGTGATAGTGATCTTTTCACCGGCTTTAAGTTCTGCTCCGCTTTCGGGGTTGAATACGGGGGTTGCAACAGTCTCCATTACTTTTCCACCTTCAATCAGAACAGGGATAAGCTGCATGGTGTTGTTGTATACTGACACGAAGCCTGTCACAGTGAAACCTTCGCCTTCCGGAACCTCCACTGCATCATAATACTGTGAATTGTAGAATGAATTGTACATCACCATCTCACGTGAGCCGTCGGTGATATCGTAGTTGTTGGCTGCAGAAGCGGCTGTAATGTTTACATCGCTTACCTTTACATACCAGTTGAGCATGTCAGAGCCTATTTCCTCAAGTGAGAGTTCTACCGGTGCAATGGCTGTGCCGGCAGTCTTGGCGCCGAGGCTTGAAGGGATCATTTCGGGCAGGCCGGCCTGACTCTTGAATGAACCGGTGGCACCGGCTATGATGTCGCCGTTGGTGTACTGACCTGCAATACCCTCTACGTCATTGCTATTATATATAAGGAGGTAGCTCTCTTCATTTTCTGCATCGCGTACATAGAGGTTGCGGCCATTCTGATAGAGGGCAATCATGCTTCCGGTTACGGTGGTTACATCAGGATTAGCCAGCTCAACAAATTCGGCGATGTTGGCTACTGTGTTGGGCAGTAGATTCTTGGTGGTTACAGAGCTGCTCTTTCCATCCTTTATAGCTACAGCTTTAACGGTTGTCTTGCCGCTGATGGTGAATGCTGCGGTGTATTTGGTAGAAGCGGCTGTAGGCTCAGTTCCGTCAAGGGTGTAGTAGATGTCAGCACCATCAGCCTGTTCTATAGTCACAGTGTTGTTGGCACCGAGTGTGATAACCGGAGCGGCTACGGTTCCGGCAGCTACCTGACCGTAATATTCAACTTTTGATAGTTGGATATTACCATTTGTTTTCTTTGCATTGCTGAATGCTAATTGATAATAGCAGTTCTCTGCAGGAGTAGAGATGACAAAATTGATGGTATGCTTTACTGTCTCTTTGATGTCTTTTTCAATTTCATCTATGACATTTGTGAAATTTTCATCAGTTGCGACAATCAGTTTTACATATTCCACTGAGGTTGGAAATGATGTTTTATCAATAAAAACATTGACAGAGTCAATTAATTCAGGAATAGAGGCCTGTGTTTCTATGTAAGCTATGGAAGCATTATTCTTGCTACCACATTTTACATAATTCCATCCATTCTTGTTATTATTGAAGTTTTTTATTGTCCAAGTAAAACCATCACATGTAGCATTCCATGTATCGGCATAAGATGAAACAGATTTGCTGTTATAGTCCGGACCAAATTGAAGCGTGTACAATGGTGAGCTTTGCGCTTGCGCGAAGAGTACCATACACAACATACATAGCGTAGTGAGTAAAAATTTCTTCATAAAAAATGTGATTAGGGGTTAATTATCTCCCAAAGATACATTTTTTTATTTACTGCGCAAAAATCTTTCTGATTATTGTTGAATATTAGCTATTTATGGCATGTGATTAAAAAAAACACCGCCGGGCATCAAGCCCGACGGTGCGTATGAGATAATCTGATGTCAGATATGATTACTTAACAGCAGCTACTCCGGGGAGAACCTTGCCCTCGATAGCTTCAAGAAGAGCACCGCCACCGGTTGATACGTAAGATACCTGGTCGGCAAGACCGAACTTGTTGACGCATGCCACAGAGTCACCACCGCCTACGAGTGAGAATGCGCCGTTGTTGGTAGCCTCTACGATAGCGTCGGCGATAGCGCGTGAACCGGCGGTGAAGTTGTCAAACTCAAATACGCCGGCAGGACCGTTCCAGAGGATAGTCTTGGCGGGAACGATAGCGGCTGCGAAAGCCTTGCGTGATCTCGGGACCTGCATCCAGGCCTTCCCATCCTTCGGGAATGTCCATTACGGAGCAGATCTGAGTGTTGGCGTCGTTGCTGAATGCGTCGGCTGCCACGCAGTCGGTGCCGAGCACGAGGTTCACGCCTTTTTCCTTGGCCTTCTTCATGATGTCGAGAGCGAGGTCGAGCTTGTCGTCCTCGCAGATTGACTGGCCCACGTTGCCGCCCTGAGCCTTGGCGAAGGTGTAGGTCATGCCGCCGCAGAGGATGAGGTTGTCAACCTTGTCCATGAGGTTCTCGATGATGCCGATTTTGGTAGACACCTTAGAGCCGCCCATGATAGCGGTGAAGGGGCGCTTGATGTCGCTGAGGATGTTGTCAACGGCCTTCACCTCTTTCTCCATGAGGTAGCCGAGCATCTTGTGGTGAGCGTCGAAGTAGTCGGCGATAACGGCTGTGGAGGCGTGCTTGCGGTGAGCTGTGCCGAAAGCGTCGTTTACATAAACGTCAGCATAGCTTGCGAGCTGTCTTTGCGAATTCTTTCTGACGCTCTTTCATCTCCTTCTTGGCAGCGTCGTAGCCGGGGTCTGCTTTGTCGATGCCTACGGGCTTGCCCTCTTCTTCGGGATAGAAGCGGAGGTTCTCAAGCAGAAGCACTTCGCCGGGCTTGAGGTTGGCGGCTGCTTCGGCAGCGTTGGCGCAGTCAGGAGCGAATTTCACGTCGCGGCCAAGAGCCTTGGCCACAGCGTCCTTGATCTGGACGAGAGAGAATTTGGGGTTGACTTTGCCTTTGGGTTTGCCCATGTGGCTCATGATGATGAGGCTGCCGCCGTCCTCGAGGATCTTTTTGAGGGTGGGGAGGGCACCGCGGATACGGGTGTCGTCGGTGATGTTGCCGTTTTCATCCAGGGGCACGTTGAAGTCAACGCGCACGATGGCTTTTTTGCCGTTGAAGTTGTAGTTGTCGAGTGTCATTTTTCAGTTTGGTTAGTTATGAGTTTAACATTTTCGCAAATGTAGTTATTATTCGCGTAATATTAAAGAAAATTTTCTGTAAAAAGGGTGAAAAATCAGCGGAGTAGTGTAGCCATCTGCTCGGCAAGTTTGCGGGCTTCACGTCCGGCGGCTTCGGCAAAGTCAGTGCCTGATGATGCGTAGATTATGCCGCGCGATGAATTGACAAGCAGTCCGCATTCGCCGGGTATCATGCCATAGCGGCATACCTCTTCAAGGCTTCCTCCCTGGGCACCCACGCCGGGTACAAGCAGGAAGCTCTTCGGAGCGTAGCGGCGTATATCCTCAAACATGCGGCCCTGTGTGGCTCCCACCACATACATCATTTCCTCCGGGCCGGCCCATTCGGCTGATTTGGTCAGCACTTCTTCAAAAAGTCGCTTGCCGTTTGCGTCAGTCATCAGCTGGAAGTCATGTGATCCGGGGTTTGATGTCAGGGCAAGAAGAATCACCCACTTGCCTTCGTAGCCGAGAAATGGAGTGACGCTGTCGCGACCCATGTAGGGAGCCACGGTTATCGCATCGACTCCAAGGTGTTCGAAAAAGCTGCGTGCATAGAGCTGTGAGGTGTTGCCTATGTCGCCACGCTTGGCATCGGCAATGATAAACTGGTCAGGATATTTCTCACGGATATACTTGACTGTGTCCTCCAGAGCTTTCCAACCATCCACGCCAAGACTTTCATAGAAAGCCAGATTAGGCTTGTAGGCTACGCAGTAGGGGGCTGTAGCGTCGATTATGGCGCGGTTGAATTTCACTATCGCGTCAGGCTCGTTCTGGAGGTGAGCGGGAAGCTTACGGATGTCAGTATCCAGACCCACGCAGAGAAAGCTCTGCTTGCGGCGGATGTTTTCGATGAGTTCTTTTCGTGTCATTATAGTTCGGATGCTTTGAGTTTTTCGGCGTTTTCGGCCACGATCAGGTGGTCGATGCAGTCTTGGATGTCGCCGTCGACAAATGCCTGCAGATTGTATATGGTGTAGTTGATGCGGTGGTCGGTGATGCGTCCCTGCGGGTAGTTGTAGGTGCGTATCTTTGCCGAGCGGTCGCCGGTGCTCACCATGGTCTTTCGGCGCGAGGCTATGTCGTCAAGATATTTCTGATGCTCTTTGTCGTATATGAATGTGCGCAGGCGGCTCAGGGCGCGCTCCTTGTTCTTGGGCTGGTCGCGGGTCTCGGTACACTCGATAAGAATCTCCTCGCTGACTCCGGTATTGGGATTGCGCCACATGTAGCGCAGGCGCACACCTGATTCCACCTTGTTCACGTTCTGTCCGCCGGCACCGCCGCTACGGAATGTATCCCATTTGATTTCGCCTTCGTTGATTTCCACATCGAAAGCTTCGGCCTCGGGCAGCACTGCCACGGTGGCTGCCGATGTGTGGACGCGGCCCTGGGTCTCGGTGGCGGGCACGCGCTGCACGCGGTGCACACCGCTTTCATATTTCAGCGTGCCGTAGACATTGTCGCCCGTCACGGCCATCACTATTTCCTTAAATCCGCCCGCAGCTCCTTCGCTGGCCGAGGTCACTGCTACATTCCAGCCTTTTGACTCGCAGTATTTCATGTACATCTTAGCGAGGTCACCTGCAAATATGGCGGCTTCGTCGCCACCTGTGCCGCCGCGTATTTCGAGTATGGCGTTCTTGGCATCCTCCGGGTCGGCGGGAATAAGAAGCAGTTTTATCTCCTCTTCGAGTTTCGGAAGTTCGGTCTGCGAATCATCAAGCTCTTCCTTAGCCATAGCCCGGAGCTCTTCATCCTGTTCCTGTTCAAGGACCATGCGCGCTTCATTGGCGTTGGCCAGCAGTGTGCGGTAGCGACGGGTAGCGCCTGTGAGTTTTTCCAAATCCTTATATTCTTTGGTCAGGCGGACGTAGCGCTTCATGTCGGCTATCACCGACGGGTCGGTAATCAATGTCGATACTTCTTCAAATCGGGCCTCTATTCCATCGAGGCGGTCAAGCAGGGAATTTGCGGACATATGGTGATATCACTGGTTACTTTTGCGCGAAGTTACGCATAAATAGCCGAAAATACAACTTGGCGGAACAAAATGAGGCTAATAGGTGTCTTAAATATAAAGATTTATTAATACGCCTAAAATGATTCAAACATGAAGCGACGTAGATTTACAAATATGACCTTGGCCGTACTCCTGATGATGCTGTCATTCGCATTTTCGTCATGCGGTCCGGTGCAGTCCTATTGGGGTGTACATAGCGAATATTCTACAGACGGTGATTATCATCATCACCACAAACCTCCGAAAAAGAAAAAACATAAAAAGCATAAGTGGTATAAAAAACATAAACATCATCACCATGATTGGGATGATTGAATCACTGCCATATCAGCCCGCACCGGATTCCGGTGCGGGCTTGTTGCGCTAAAAAATCACAATGTAATTGCGCAATCCATTCATAAATATTATTTTTGCACTTTGAAAAATAAGAATCATTAATATATAGCCAGAAAGAAGTTGTGGAAGTATTAATGTGCCTAAAATGACTCAAACATGAAGCGACGTAAATTGACAAGTATGACATTAGCCGTTGTGCTGCTGATTCTTTCATTCGCATTTTCGTCATGCGGTCCGGTGCAGTCCTATTGGGGTGTACATAGCGAATATTGTACTGATGGTGATTACCATCATCACCACAAACCTCCGAAAAAGAAAAAACATAAAAAGCATAAGAAACATAAGAAATATAAAAAGCATAAACATCACCACCATGATTGGGATGATTGAATCAAAGTCATATCAGCCCGTGCCGGATTCCGGTGCGGGCTTGTTGCGCTAAAAAATCACAATGTAATTGCGCAATCCATTCATAAATATTATTTTTGCACTTTGAAAAATAAGAATCATTAATATAATATAGCCAAAAAGAAGTTATGGAAATAACCATGCAAAAGACTGACGCTGTGAGCGGACTGCTTACAGTGAAGGTTGAGGAGAATGATTACAAGCAGAAAGTAACAGAGGAACTTAAGCGTATCGGTCGCACACACCAGATCCCCGGTTTCCGTAAGGGACATATCAGTGTAGCTGACCTTCAGCGTCGTTTCGGCCGTCAGGTTACCAGCGATATGATCAATCAGGTGGTATATGAAGGCGTTATGAAATATATCGAGGAGAACAAGCTCAATGTACTCGGTCAGCCCATGCCTGTTGAAGTCAAGGAACTTGACCTCAAGAATCAGAAGGACTTCACTTTTGAGTACGAACTTGCTCTTGCTCCTGAACTTGATGTAAAGCTTGATAAGGATGAACACATTCCTTACTATGACATCGAGGTAGCCGACTCAATGATTGACGAGCAGGATAAGGCTTTCCGCAAGCGTTTCGGCGCACAGGTGCCCGGTGAGGAATTTGAACAGGACGCTCTTGTAAAGGGTGCTCTTATGGAACTCAACGCTGACGGTACAATCCGTGAGGACGGTGATGCTATCCAGGTGACAAGCGCTATCGTAGCTCCCTTCTATTTCAAGGATAAGGAAGAAGCTGCCAAGTTTGAAGGTAAGAAGGTAGGCGATAAGGTTGTGTTCAACCCCCGCAAGTCATGTGACGGCGACATCGCAGAACTTTCATCAATGCTCAACATCAGCAAGGAACGTACAGCTGAAGTGCAGGGTGACTTTGAACTCGCTATCAGCGAAATCATCGTTGTTCGTCCCGCTGAGCTGGGCGAAGAATACTACACTCAGGTGTTCGGTGCCGGCAAGGTGAACAATGAAGAGGAATACCGTGCAGCCCTCAAGGAGCTTATCGCAAATGAGCTCAAGGGTAACAGCGAAATGATATTCCGCATGTCAGCCCGTAAGTTCTTCACTGAGAAGTATGGCAACATGGAGCTCCCCGCAGCTATTCTCAAGAAGTGGCTTATAAGCCGCAATGAAGAGCTGACAGAAGAGAACATCGACGAGGAATACAGCCGTATGGAATCTGATCTGAAATGGCAGCTTATCAAGGAGCGTATTGCTGAGCTCGCAAATGTCAAGATTGAAGAAGCTGACCTCCAGAATCTGGCTAAGAACATCGCTGCCCGTCAGCTTGCTCAGTACGGCATGACAAACCTTGATGATGAAACCATCGAGTCATTTGCCAAGAATATCCTCGCTGACAAGAACTATCGTCCCCGCATCGTTGAGCAGGTAGGCGACATCAAGCTCTTCGAGGCTATCGCCAATGCTGTAAGCGTTGACCACGAAACCGTAAGCTTTGACCGCTTTAAGGAAATAGCCAGCGAAATCTGATCCGGTAGATTTCATATCTGATATAAATAGATTGGCGTTCCGCATCCTCTTGTATGTAAGAGTTGATGCGGAACGTTTTTTTTGATTGCGATGGTGCTTGTTTATTAGAATCATATTGGCTAATTTTGTATCATAACATATTTTACAGTTGACTAATGAAATATATCTCCAGCCTATCTGTTGTTGCGTTTCTGTTAGCGTCATGTTCGCATAGTGTCACATCTGAATCTTCCGGAGGATTAGCTGCGGAAGTCAATCCGTTCATCGGTACCGACTATACCGGCAATACATATCCCGGAGCACAGGCTCCCTTCGGGATGGTGCAGCTCAGCCCCGACAACGGCATACCCGGATGGGACCGTATAGCAGGATATTTCTATCCTGACAGTACCATAGCCGGATTCAGCCATACCCATCTGTCGGGCACCGGCGCAGGCGATCTGTACGACATTTCTTTTCTGCCTGTCATGAAGCCCTATGACGAGGGTGAACCGCCGTTAGGAGTGCATTCGAAATTCCGCCATGAAACAGAGGAGGCATCCGCAGGATATTATAAGGTGCATCTGGATGACTTTGGGATTGATGTTGAGCTTACAGCTACCGAACGTACCGGAATACAGCGCTACACATTTCCGGCCGGAGATGCTGCTGTAATATTGAATCTTGCCAAGGCTATGAACTGGGATGGCACGGTTGATTCGCGTATAACCGTGGTCGATTCGACAACTGTCACCGGCTACCGTTTTTCCGAGGGTTGGGCAAGAGGGCAGCAGGTGTATTTCGCATCACGATTCTCAAAGCCGTTTGACTCAGTGGATGTCGATACCGTAAAGCTCAAAAATGGCGGCCTTGGCCTTGTGGCCCGGTTTAATTTCAAGACTGCAAAGGATGAACAGATAACACTTTCCACGGCCATATCCGGGGTGAGTGAGGATGGCGCTGCGGCCAATCTTGCCGCTGAGGCACCGCTTGACGACTTTGACCGTTATCGGAATCAGACGCGCGAGGCATGGAATGATATGCTCGGACGTGTTACGGTAGAGGGCGGGACGGCCGATGATCGGGTCAACTTCTACACGGCTCTTTACCACAGTATGATAGCTCCAACTATATATGGCGATGTGGATGGATCGTATCGTGGACCTGACAAAAAGGTACATAAGGCTGACGGATGGACTAATTACAGCACGTTCTCCCTCTGGGATACATATCGTGCGGCTCACCCGCTCTATACTATAGTTGATACGGCGCGTGTGTCGGATATGATTCAATCTTTCCTGGCTTTCTACGATCAGAACGGCCGCCTTCCTGTATGGAATATGCAGGGGAGCGAGACGGATATGATGATAGGCTACCATTCGGTACCCGTAATAGTTGACGCTTATCTTAAAGGAATAGGCGGTTTTGATGCGGAGCGGGCGCTTGAGGCATGCGTGGCTACATCCAATATCGATTCGTATCGTGGAATCGGCTATTACAAGACGCTTGGATTCGTGCCCTATAATATAAAGGATGAATACTGCGATGATGACTGGGCTCTGTCGCGCACCATGGAGTATGCTTTTGACGATTACTGCATAGCGCTGATGGCTGAGAAGCTCGGTAAAAACGATTTGGCGGAGCAGTATCGGAAGCGTGCCATGAATTACCGGAATGTATATAATCCGGCTACAGGTTTCATGCAGCCGCGTGATGATAAGGGTAATTTCCAGCCGGCGTTTACTCCGGATGAGTACACCAAGCATATCTGTGAGAGCAATGGATGGCAGTATCTCTGGTCAGTGCAGCATGATATCCCGGGGCTTAAGGAGTTGCTTGGCGGAGAGAAGCGTTTTGCCGCTCTGCTTGACAGCATGATGACCTATAAGGGTGTGGACGATAAGGAACTCCCCATTTTCAGTACAGGGATGATAGGACAGTACGCCCATGGAAATGAGCCGAGTCATCATGTGATATATCTCTTTAACTCCGCAGGGCGTCCTGACAAGACAGCCGAATATGTGCGCAAGGTGACGGATGAGTTGTACCGCAACGAACCTGCCGGGCTGTGCGGCAATGAGGACTGCGGTCAGATGTCGGCATGGTATGCGTTCAGTGCCATGGGTTTCTATCCGGTAAATCCCGTGTCAGGGCAATATGAGATCGGTTCTCCCCGCTTTGACCGTGTGAGCATCAAAGTGGCCGATGGAAAGACTTTCACCGTTAATGCTCCCGGAGCATCATCCGGAAAGATATATGTGAAAGGAGTGAAAGTCAATGGTAAACCGTGGGACAAGAGCTATCTGACGCACGACATGATATCATCCGGCGCTACAGTTGACTTTGAGATGTCCGATGTGCCGGCCAAGGCATGGTACAAGTAAATCGGGATATTTTGTATATTCGGAAAAAAATTATAACTTTGAATTAAGAAACAAAACTACGATTATATAATTATGATGAATAGCGACTTTAAGAATTTCGCTGTAAAGCACCTGGGCATGAATTCGTTGGCTCTTGACCAATATGCCTCGGCAATAACATCGAGCTATATCTCCCCTACTATCATAGAGGAGCGTCAGCTCAACGTTGCCCAGATGGATGTGTTCTCACGTCTGATGATGGACCGTATCATTTTCCTCGGCACCGACGTGAACGACTATACCGCCAACGTCATCCAGGCTCAGCTCCTGTATCTTGATTCGACTGATCCCGGAAAGGATGTAAGCATATATATCAACTCGCCCGGCGGCTCGGTGTATGCCGGGCTGGGCATTTACGATACCATGCAGTACATATCGAGCGATGTGGTTACCATCTGTACCGGTATGGCCGCATCGATGGCTGCCGTTCTGCTCGTATCAGGTGCAAAAGGCAAGCGTTTTGCCCTCAAACATTCACGTGTGATGATTCACCAGCCTATGGGCGGAGCCCAGGGACAGGCTTCTGATATCGAAATCACCGCCCGTGAGATTCAGAAACTGAAAAAAGAATTGTATACAATCATATCTGACCACTCCGGAATGCCGTTTGATAAAGTGGAGCGTGACTCTGACCGTGACTACTGGATGACAGCTATGGAGGCCAAGGAGTATGGAATGATTGATGATGTGTTAATCAAAGCCAAGCATTAATCCGATGGCAGGAAAGAAATCTGACGGCGGACGCATCAATCGCGGACATTGCGCTTTCTGCGGGCAGGAGCCTCACGGCTCTACAATGCTTGTGCCGAGCGCTGTGGCTCCGGATGTGTATATCTGTACTGACTGTGTGGAGCAGATCGAGGAAGCGGTAAAGGAATACCGTGGCGAAACTGCTTCATCAAAGGCTCAGGCTGATATAAATATGGACTCGATTCCCCGCCCTAAGCAGATACGCGAATTTCTGGACAGTTACGTCATAGGGCAGGATGCTGCCAAGAAATATCTTTCAGTAGCGGTTTATAACCATTACAAGCGTCTGGCTCAGCAGGATGATGATGTCGATATCGAGAAGAGCAACATTATCTTGGTCGGTCCTACCGGTACCGGCAAGACGCTGCTTGCCAAGACTATCGCTCGGCAGCTTGATGTGCCGTTTACTATAGTTGACGCTACGGTGCTGACCGAAGCGGGCTATGTGGGCGAGGATATTGAAAGCCTGCTTACGCGTCTGCTTCAGGCTGCTGACTATGATGTAGCCAAGGCAGAGCGCGGTATCGTGTTTATTGACGAAATTGACAAAATAGCCCGCAAAGGCGACAATCCGTCGATCACCCGCGATGTGAGTGGCGAGGGTGTGCAGCAGGGTCTGCTTAAGCTTCTGGAGGGCTCGATTGTCAACGTTCCGCCGCAGGGTGGACGCAAGCATCCGGAGCAGAAGATGATTCCTGTCGACACCAAGAATATACTGTTCATATGCGGCGGTGCTTTCGACGGAATAGAGCGCAAGATAGCCCAGCGCCTCAATTCACATGTGGTAGGATACAGCAACAGTGCCCGCAAGGGGGTGAACCGTGACAATTTCCTCCAGTATGTGGCTCCTCAGGACCTGAAATCATTCGGACTGATTCCGGAGATAATTGGCCGACTCCCTGTGCTCACACATCTTGATCCGCTTGACCGCGATGCCCTGCGCCGAGTGCTTACCGAGCCTAAGAATGCTATTGTCAAGCAGTACGAAAAACTGTTTGCAATGGATGGTGTGAAGCTTACCTTCACTCCTGAGACACTGGATCTTATCGTTGATAAGGCTGTGGAATACAAGCTCGGAGCCCGAGGACTCCGCTCGATAGTGGAATCAATAATGATTGACGCTATGTATGAAATACCCTCGACTGATGAAAAAACATTCGAGGTAACCCGCGACTATGCGCTTGAAAAGCTCGTGGCCGCTAATTTTGAAGTAAACAAAGCTTAGCAAGTTACCATATATAATTATAGATAAATTCTGATACCTTTTCTCCCCATGACTAACAAAGCTTCATTATCTGAAGCGCTGAAAAAGCATTTCGGATTCGACACCTTCAAAGGCAATCAGGAGGCCATTATAACAAGCCTTCTGGAAGGCAATGATACATTCGTGCTGATGCCAACAGGAGGTGGTAAATCATTGTGCTACCAATTGCCTTCACTTATGAGTGAGGGCACGGCTATCGTGATATCGCCATTGATAGCCCTGATGAAAAATCAGGTGGATGCCATGCGCAATTTCAGCGAGGAGGATGGTGTGGCTCACTTCCTGAATTCGTCGCTCAACAAGTCAGCCATTGATAAGGTGAAGTCCGATATAGTGTCGGGAAAGACAAAGCTGCTCTATGTCGCACCTGAATCACTGACAAAAGAGGAGAATATCGAGTTTCTGAAGACGGTGACCATTTCATTCTATGCCGTCGACGAAGCTCACTGTATATCTGAATGGGGACATGATTTCCGCCCGGAATACAGGCGTATACGTCCAATTATAAATGAAATAGGCAAGCGCCCCGTTATAGCTCTGACAGCTACGGCCACTCCCAAGGTCCAGCATGACATACAGAAGAATCTCGGTATGCTTGATGCTAATCTTTTCAAATCGTCGTTCAACAGGCGTAATCTTTATTATGAGATACGTCCCAAGACGGTAAATATTGACCGTGAGATAATCAAGTTTATCAAGAACATGGAGGGCAAGTCAGGCATCATATACTGTCTGAGCCGTAAAAAGGTTGAAGAGCTTGCGGAGATTCTCAAGGTCAATGATATCAAGGCGCTGCCATATCATGCCGGTATGGATGCCGCCACACGCTCGGCCAATCAGGATGCATTCCTGCTCGAAACGGTTGACGTGATTGTGGCTACCATAGCATTCGGCATGGGTATTGACAAACCCGATGTGAGGTTTGTGATTCATTACGATATGCCGAAATCCCTTGAAGGATATTATCAGGAGACAGGACGTGCCGGCCGTGACGGAGGCGAAGGCGTATGTATTACGTTCTATTCTGCCAAGGATCTGCAGAAGATGGAGAAATTCATGCAGAACAAGCCGGTGGCGGAGCAGGAGATCGGACGCCAGCTTCTTGCCGAGACCGCCAATTATGCGGAGTCGTCGATGTGCCGCCGCAAGATACTTCTCCATTATTTCGGAGAGGAGTATCTGGAGGATTCTTGTGGTAATTGCGATAATTGCTTAAATCCAAAAAAGAAAGTGGAAGCAAAAGAAGAGTTATGCGCGGCTCTGGAAACTGTGGCCGCACTTAAAGAGAAGTTTAAGGCTGATCATGTGGTAAACGTGATGAAGGGAAAGCCTACCGCAGATGTCAATTCATATAAACATGACGAACTTGATGTGTTCGGATGTGCGGAGGCTTCTGATGAGAAATTCCTGAATTCGGTAATCCGTCAGGCTGTAATAGCCGGATATCTTGACCGGGATATTGAGAACTACGGTCTTCTGAAACTTACTGACAAGGGTAAAAAATTCCTTAAGAAACCCACATCATTCAAGATTGTGGAGGATAACGAATTTGGCGATGACGTTGAACCTGAAGTAGTGAAAGGCGGAGCCGGATGCGCGGCTGACCTTGAGCTGTATTCAATACTGAAGGATCTGCGGAAAAAGGTGGCAAAGCGTATGGAGCTGCCCCCTTATGTGATTTTCCAGGACCCATCGCTTGAGGCCATGGCCACGACATATCCTGTGACGATTGACGAGCTGGCTAATATCGCCGGTGTCGGAGCCGGTAAGGCCCGCAGATATGGCGAGGAGTTTATCCAGGTTATCAAACGCCATGTGGAGGAGAACGAAATTGAGCGCCCCGAGGACCTGAAGGTGCGCAGCGTGGCCAACAAGAGCAAAGTCAAGATCGCTATCATACACTCCATTGACCGCAAGATTCCTCTCGATGAAATAGCTAACTCGCGTCAGCTTGAGCTGTCGGAGCTTATTGATGAGATAGAGGCTATTGTGAATTCCGGGACAAAAATCAACATCAATTATTATCTTGATGATGTGCTTGACGAGGATCTGCAGCAGGATATCTTCGACTATTTCAAGGAGAGTGAGAGCGGAGATCTGAACGATGCTTTCAAAGAATTTGGTGATGACTGCACGGAGGATGAAATACGTCTGATGCGTATTAAGTTCCTCTCTGAAATGGGATATTGATTCATGGATAATAAGGCCGGAAATAGAAAAACCGTAGTTGACTACCGCAATGTGGAGCTGCGTCGGCGTGACCTTATAGCATTGCGCAATGTCAACTTCTCCCTGTGTGAGGGGGAGCTGGTCTATCTTACCGGACATGTGGGTAGCGGCAAGACATCGCTGCTCAAATCCATATATGCGGAGGTACCAGTGCATTCAGGCCATGCTGAAGTGCTTGGCCGGGATATGCTCACAATAAAGCGGAAGGATATTCCGGCATTAAGGCGTGAAATAGGTATCGTGTTTCAGGATTTCCGTCTGTTGTCTGACCGCAGCGCATATGACAATCTGTTGTTCGTACTGAAGGCTACGGGTTGGACTGACCGTGTGCAGATGGCTGAGCGTATTGAACAGACCCTGCGCGAAGTAGGAATGCTCAATAAGGGATATAAGTTCCCGCATGAATTGTCAGGCGGCGAACAGCAGCGTATCGTCATAGCCAGAGCCATGCTCAACCGTCCGCGTCTGCTTGTGGCCGACGAACCGACAGGCAATCTGGATCCTGATACGGGGTGCCATATCATACGCAGGCTCCATGAAATCGCCTCAAGCGGTACGGCCGTGATTGTCGCGACGCACAATTTCGGATTGATAGAGCGCTATCCGGCACGTGTGGTCCGCTGTGCCGACAAGACAATCGTGTGATTGGCGATTGGCTGAATATATGTAAAAATCATTATGTGATAATGCCTTATTCGAGGATAATTTGTAATTTTGCACCTCAAAATATCAGAAAATGAAAGTAATGAAGTTTGGCGGTACCTCAGTAGGCACCGCACAGCGCATCAAGGATGTTGCGAAGCTCATAACCGAACGTGGCCGGAATATAGTGGTGCTGAGCGCCATGTCGGGTACCACAAATACGCTTGAGGATATAAGTGACTATCTCTACAAGCATAATTTTGCAGGTGCGAATGAAACGCTCAACAATCTGCGTCATAAGTACTATGACACAATAGCCGAGCTTTATTCAACTGACGAGTACCGAAATAAAGCGAAGGAGGTAATAGATGAACGTATGGACCATATACGTTCATTCAACAAGGAGATTTTCACTTCGTTTGACCATAAGGAGATTCTTGCCCAGGGCGAGTTGATGTCAACAGCCATGATGAATCTGTATCTTACGGAGTGTGGCGTTAAGTCTGTGCTGCTGCCGGCCCTTGACTTCATGCGGATTGACAAGAATTCTGAGCCTGACACTCATTATATACGTGAGCATCTTCTGCCGATGCTTGAAAAGCATGCTGATGCCGAGCTGTTTATAACACAGGGATTCATCTGCCGCAACAACTACGGTGAGATTGACAATCTGCAGCGTGGGGGCAGTGACTATACGGCATCGCTTATCGGAGCTGCCATCAAGGCAGAGGTTATCGAGATATGGACCGATATCGACGGAATGCATAACAATGACCCGCGATATGTGGAAAAGACAAGCCCGGTAAGCGAGCTGCATTTTGAAGAAGCTGCAGAGCTTGCCTATTTCGGCGCTAAGATATTGCACCCTACATGCGTCCTTCCCGCCAAGGTCAACAATATTCCTGTGCGTCTGCTCAACACCATGGATCCTTCGGCTCAGGGTACGCTTATATATAATGTAGCACCTACCCATACAATCAAGGCTGTAGCTGCCAAGGACAATATTACCGCTATCAAGATAAAGAGCGGCCGTATGCTTCTTGCCTACGGTTTCCTCCGCAAGGTATTTGAGATATTTGAAGCCAATTGTACTCCTATCGATATGGTGGTGACATCAGAAGTAGGGGTGTCGGTTACGGTTGACAGTGAACGAAATCTTGAAAAGATTGTTGATGAATTAAAGAAATTCGGAACAGTTACCGTTGACCGCGACATGGTGATAATCTGTGTCGTTGGCGATCTGGAGTGGAAAAACCGTGGATTTGAAGCAGAAGTAGTGAATGCTATACGTGATATACCTGTCCGCATGATATCTTACGGTGGTAGCAATTATAACATATCGCTTCTTGTCCGCAAGGAGGATAAAGTGCGTACTCTGAATCTGCTTAGTGAACGGCTGTTCAATTAATAGATTGATATGTCAGAGAACCCTATTTTGAATAGTATTGATTTTGAGGTAGAGCAGACGCCATTTTATTATTATGATATGGCGTTGCTTGACCGTACGCTTGATGCTGTAAATGAAGCATCGGGTGACGCCCGCTATAAGGTGCATTATGCTGTGAAAGCTAATGCCGATATGCCGATACTGAAAGCCGTGATGGCAAAAGGACTTGGCGCTGATACTGTGAGCGGCGGTGAGATTCAGGCAGCTATTGAAGCCGGTTTTAAGCCGGAGGATATAGTGTTTGCCGGTGTTGGGAAGTCCGACAGGGAGATAGAACTGGCGCTTGAAGCCGGTATATCCTGCTTCAATGTCGAATCGAAAGCTGAGCTGGAGGTTATTGCGGAAATAGCTTCACGCATGAACCGTGTGGCTGATATCGCGCTGAGAATTAATCCTGACATTGACGCCCATACTCACCATTATATTACTACCGGACTCGCTGAGAATAAGTTTGGAATCAATATGGAGCTTCTTGACGATGTGCTCGCCAGTGTGGCAAAATATCCTTCGGTCAAGCTTACAGGACTTCATTTCCATATAGGATCCCAGATTACTGACAATGCTCCATATGCATTGCTCTGTGAGCGAATCAATGCTCTTCAGGAGCAATTCGAGGCAAAAGGCTATCGGTTGGCAACTATCAATGTGGGCGGTGGACTTGGTATAGATTACGATGATCCTGACCGTAATCCTATTCCTGATTTCAAGTCATATTTCGATGTGTTCCGCAAGCATCTGATGCTACGTGAGGGGCAGGAGTTGCACTTTGAGCTCGGTCGTTCCATCGTAGCGCAGTGTGGATCGCTGATTACGCGAGTGCTTTATGTCAAGGAGGGCGTCAAGAAGCGGTTTGCGATAGTCGATGCCGGTTTTAACGATTTGATTCGTCCGGCATTGTATCAGGCACATCATAAGATTCAGAACTTGACATCAACCTCCACTGAAGAAGAGGAGTATGATGTGGTAGGGCCTATATGCGAATCATCGGATGTATTCAGTGAAGATGAACGTCTTCCGTTGACACGTCGAGGCGATATCCTTGCATTGCGGTCGGCCGGGGCATATGGCCGGATTATGGCATCGCAGTACAACTGCCGCCCGATTGCCCGCGGGGTATATAAAGATTGATTCGACGATTTCCAATCGTCGCTAAATAATAAGTGGCTGATCCATCGGGGTCAGCCACTCTTATATTTTCTGATATCGGAGTTAGTCAAGAAAACGTTTTGTCAGTCCATGATAGGCATCAATGCGTCTGTCGCGAAGGAACGGCCACCAGCGGCGTACTTCCTCGCTACGCTTCATATCGACAGAGGTCACTGCTGTTTCCTCTTTGTCGACAGGAGCCTGGTAAAGCAGTTCTCCTTGCGGGCCGGCAATGAAGCTGCTGCCCCAGAACTGGATGCCGTTTGTCATTCCTGATTCATCCGGTTCATGACCGGTGCGGTTTACGCTGATTACCGGAATTCCGTTGGCCACGGCATGTGCCCGCTGTATGGTGATCCATGCGTCGCGCTGGCGATTCTTCTCAGCTTCGGTATCTGTTGATTCCCAACCGATAGCAGTGGGATATACGAGCATTTCAGCTCCCCGGAGGGCCATCAATCGGGCTGCCTCGGGATACCACTGGTCCCAGCATACGAGTACGCCTATGCGTCCAAGTGAAGTGTCAACCGGTTCAAAGCCAAGATCGCCAGGGGTGAAGTAGAATTTCTCATAATAAGCCGGGTCGTCAGGGATATGCATCTTTCTGTATTTTCCTGCTATGGAACCGTCCGTATCAAACACAACGGCTGTATTATGATAAAGCCCCGGCGCACGCTTTTCAAACAGAGAGCATACGATGACAAGATTCAGCTCTTTGGCCAGGCGGCTGTAAATATCTGTGGCCTCTGACGGAATGGCTACCGCAAGGTTACACTTATCTGTATTCTCCGTCTGGCAGAAGTATAATGAATCGTGTAGTTCTTGATTGACAATTAGTTGCGCGCCCATTGACGCGGCCTTACGGATCTCAGCTTCAAGGCGTGAGCGGTTAAGGTCGATGTCGGCGGTTTTTGAAAGCTGTATAGTGGCAATATTTATCTGTTTCATAAGCAAAGTATCGAATTTGGAATCTGCATAGTGGCGCAGTGGAGCGAGCCGTGCTGACGTATGAGCGCCGTGCAGTCAATATTATAAATGGGTTGGCTGAATGCTACATTCAGTATCTGTTCAGCAAGCCTGTCTTTCGCGGGCTGGTTGTAGACAGGCATGAAGAGAGCATCGGGTGTCACCAGGAAGTTGGCGTATGTGGCCGGCAACCTGTTGCCATCTTCATCAAAAATGGCGTCGGGCAGGGGAAGTTCAATCAGATTGTAGGGGAGTCCGGCGGGTGTCCGCATTTCCGATAGTTCTTTCTTCATGGCATTCAGCTCGGCATAGTGCTCGTCAGTCGGGTCGGAGCATCCGGTGAACACAATGGTGTTGTTGGGCGCGAAGCGTACGAGGGTGTCGATATGGCTGTCAGTATCATCGCCGGCAAGGTATCCATGGTCAACCCACAGAACGCGTGAGCCTCCGAGATAGCGGCACAGACGTGACTGTATCTGCTGGCGTGTGTACTGCGGATTGCGGTTAGGGGATAGCTGACAATACGATGTGGTCATCAATGTCCCGTTGCCGTCACTCTCAATACCGCCACCTTCAAGCACGAAGTTCTGGCGGTTCAGCAGCTCGCAGCGAAGAATCCCTGATTTTTTCAAGGCATTGTTGACCTGATTGTCCATGTCAGAGGCGAATTTCAGGCCCCAGCCATTGAAGCGGAAGTCAGCAGCCACAGCTTTACCGTGCTTTGAAAGTAGCGTCAGGGGGCCGTAGTCACGTGTCCAGGTGTCGTTAGTGCCCACGCGTAACGGAATCAGCAGATTCTGCGGTATGTGGCTGAGGCATTCAGGCGTTTCCGATAAATCGGGCCCTATCAGAATCACACGGCGCCCGGTTGCTGTTATGGCCTCTATAATCTTTGTATAGCATTTCCGGACCTCAGGAAGCATGTCGCACCAGTCAGTTTCTTCGTGGGGCCATGCCATAAGTATGGATGTATCCTCCTCCCATTCGGCCGGCAGATAGTAAGTCGTGTCAGTATTGTTCATCAAAATCGTTCAAATTATTCCATACATCGTTCTGCGTATCAAGATATTCCTCGCACCAATCGGAAAATCCCTCACGTTCGGTGCTGCCATATTCATGGCACCATTCACGGTATGCTGTCCGGAGTCCGGAGTCCTCATGGATGGCTTTCATAAATTCAGATTCGGCAATATCAATACTTCTGCATGTCTCGATGTAGTGTTGAAAAATGGCGGTTATGTCATTCATCGTTCCAAAATAATTGGCATTTAAATCATTTGTCAAATATAATGTATATACCCGCAACGTGCAAATTGGTTAACAAACTTTTATACAACGGATATTAACTTAAGTATTAAATAAACATCAATTAATCCCCAGATTTCCTCATTAACTATTTTTCATTTTTTTTTTTTTTATTTAGCTCGGCTTTGATTAACTTTGAAAAATAATTAAAAAATAGTGTCTATGATAAAACATGTATTTCTTTTATGTGCAGCAGCGGTATGTACAATCTCCGTTCAGGCTATGAGCCTTTCAAATACCAAGCCTCTTAATGCGCGTCAGCATCTTGCAAAGGTCGCCAAAGAACAGCGCGAGGCTAACACCAATTGGCTCCCTGGTACCATAACTACCTATCACCAGAGCGAGGATGAGTGGTTGCTTACCTCCGAGACCAAGTTGACCTACGATGAAAAAGGTCGGAAGCTCTCTGAGAAAACAGGAACGGAATCGGTCAAATACGTATACGATGATAATGGGAACCTTATACAAAAGGAAGGCGACAATGGAGACTCAGCATACAGCATCAAATATAATTATGATCCAAAAACCAACCGGCTGATAGGCGAGACATCCTTTAGAAATGACGGTCCCCCGTCCTCATACTCACTCGAGATTACCCGCGATTACATGGACAACATCACCCGGGTTGATGACTTTTCATACAACCCTCAAACCAACCGGATGGATCTCAATGGCTATACGATAATCGAATATATAGATGGCAAAGCTACCAGTATTGTTCACTATAATATTACTGAAGGCTCGGAGGAGGTTGCGCTCCAGCTCAGTGATATCGTGTGGAAAGACAGCGACGGACAGATTATCATCAACAACACAAACGACATGGACCTGGAAGATTACTTCATGGGGACAAATCGGGTGGAATCAGCCATCATCCGCAATTACAATGGTGAAGGGTTTGACGTATTTGTCCGTGCCGATTATTCCGACGACAACGGTAGCGTCGGTGTGAGGATGATGTCGAGTGTTGACGGTCAGGCGTTCTACACAGCATCCCATAACGTTATTGACTCTTACGGCAGTTATTCCAGATCGGAAACCAAATATGAACTGTCCGGTGGACAGCTTGTTATGGGCAATAGACAGATCAACAACGAACGCTATAACTATGACGCATACGGGATCTTGATTAATTATAACGTCAACAACCTCATCAATGGTAAGAAATCACAATCGTCAAGCCATGCCGAGGTCACCTACGACCCGACCTATGGCTACCCCCTTGAAGCCACCATTGAGAGCCGCAGGGATAATGAGACGCTACCCACTTGCCGCAATGTTTATAGCGATTATGCAGAATACAGTTCGGTAGAAAGCATTATTGCCGATGATAACGCCCCCGTTGAATACTTCAATCTTCAGGGCATGCGCGTTGAGAATCCTACATCGGGTATCTATATCCGTCGCCAGGGTTCTGACGTAAAGAAGGTGTTGGTAAAATAATCCTCCTGTACCATTTCATACAAGGGGCTGCACCGCCGGGAAATCCGTGGTCGCAGCCCCTTGCCTGTCCCTTATATATTACTGCGGTTGTGCAAGTGAGAGTCTGTTGGTATTAAAGATGATATTTCTTAAATATATCAATAAATTCAAAAAGTCAAGATGACTTCACGCATAAAGTTTTGCTTATCGGCGTGAATTGTAGTAAATTTGCAACTCAAATATATAAATAGTAAAGATAAAAATATAGCAATGGACTTCATAGAAGAACTGAAATGGCGCGGCATGATCCACCAGATGATGCCCGGTACAGATGAACAGCTGAAGAAAGAGATGACCACAGCATATCTTGGTATTGACCCTACGGCTGACAGTCTGCATATTGGTCACCTGGTAGGTGTCATGATATTAAAGCACTTCCAGCGTTCAGGCCATAAGCCTATCGCACTGGTAGGAGGAGCTACAGGTATGATTGGCGACCCTTCGATGAAAAGCCAGGAACGCAAGCTCCTTGATGAAGAGACTTTGCGCCACAATCAGGAGGCTATAAAGAAACAGCTTTCAAAATTCCTTGACTTTGACAGCGATGCTCCTAATGCGGCTGAGATGGTCAATAACTACGACTGGATGAAGAACTTCTCATTTCTTGACTTTATCCGCGATGTAGGTAAGCATATTACAGTCAATTACATGATGGCCAAGGACTCTGTTAAGAAGCGCCTGTCAGGTGAAAGCCAGCAGGGCATGTCGTTCACTGAGTTTTCCTATCAGCTTGTCCAGGGATATGACTTCCTGAATCTTTACAGAGAAAAGAATTGTAAGCTTCAGCTCGGTGGATCTGACCAGTGGGGTAACATCACCACCGGAACCGAACTCATCCGTCGTACACTTGGCGGTGAGGCCTATGCTCTGACATGTCCTCTGATAACCAAGGCCGATGGCGGCAAGTTTGGAAAGACCGAGAGTGGCAATGTCTGGCTCGATGCCCGCTACACCTCACCCTACAAGTTCTATCAGTTCTGGCTCAATGTCAGCGATGCCGATGCTGAGAAATATATCAAAATTTTTACCGAGCTCACACGCGAAGAGGTAGAGGTGCTCGTGGCCAGTCAGGCTGCCGATCCCGGACAGCGCCCTCTGCAGAAGCGTCTGGCTGAGGAGCTCACTGTGATGGTGCATTCACGTGAGGATTACGAAGCAGCGGTTGAAGCCTCGCAGATTCTGTTCAGCAACAAGGCCGGCGATATTCTGCGTAAGATTGATGAGGCCACACTGCTTGCCGTAATGGAAGGTGTTCCACGCTTTGAAGTGGAGCGTGCTGATATTGAGGCCGGTGTCAAGATAGCAGATCTGCTCACCGATAAGGCTGCTGTCTTCCCCTCGAAGGGCGAACTCCGTAAGATGGTGCAAGGAGGAGGTGTAAGCATTAACAAGGAGAAGATTACTGATGCTTATGCGCCCGTATCAACCGATATGCTGCTCAATGACCGGTATATCCTTGTGCAGCGTGGTAAAAAGAACTACTACCTTCTTACCGTAAAATAATTAGAAATAAAAGAATCATTAGATAGATACCATGACTGTAATAGACCGCTTTCTGCAGTATGTAAAGTTTGACACTCAGAGTGACGAACTTACAAATCTGACTCCCTCAACACCGGGTCAGATGATATTCGCGCAGCACCTACGCTCAGAACTTGAGGCGCTTGGCCTTGAAGAGATAACCCTTGATGACAATGGTTACCTGATGGCTACATTGCCTGCCAATACCGATAAGACCAATATACCTACAGTAGGTTTCATCGCACATCTGGATACATCGCCTGACCTGACCGGACGTCACGTTTCGCCTCGTATTGTTGAATCGTATGAGGGTGGCGATATTGTACTCAATTCAGAGAAAGGAATCGTGCTCAGTCCTTCGGAATTCCCCGAACTGGATAACTATCGTGGGCAGGACCTGATTGTTACTGACGGCAACACTCTCCTTGGTGCTGATGACAAAGCCGGTATCGCTGAGATTATAACAGCAGTAAGCAATCTTATCAAGCATCCTGAGATCAAGCACGGCAAGGTGCGCATAGCATTTAATCCTGACGAAGAGATAGGACTTGGCGCCCACAAATTTGATGTGGAGCAGTTCAATGCCGACTGGGCTTATACCATGGACGGTGGTGAAATCGGAGAACTTGAATTTGAGAATTTCAATGCCGCCGTAGCTAAGGTTACTTTTGCGGGACGTAACGTTCATCCGGGCTATGCTAAGCATAAGATGATAAATTCCATCCGTATCGCCAATCAGTTTGCAATAATGCTTCCCCGTTGGGAAACTCCTGAGCATACCGAAGAATACGAAGGGTTCTATCATCTGATATCTTTTGAAGGCACCGTTGAACAGACCACACTTACATACATCATCCGTGATCATGACCGTGACCGGTTTGAGCGTCGTAAGAAAGAGATTGAGCATCTGGTGCGCAAGGTCAATCATGAATTCCCCGGTGTGGCATCCCTTGAAATCAAGGACCAGTACTACAATATGCGGGAGAAGATCGAACCTGTAATGCATATCATTGACATAGCTGAAGAAGCAATGCGTCTTGCCGATGTCACTCCCAAGGTAGTTCCTATCCGCGGTGGTACTGACGGAGCGCAGCTTTCGTTCAAAGGTTTGCCCTGTCCTAACATATTTGCCGGTGGACTGAATTTCCATGGACGTTACGAATTTGTTCCCGTGCAGTCAATGGAAAAGGCAACCCAGGTGATTGAGGAAATAATCAAATTGGTAGAGAAGCAGGCCTGATAAGGGCCTGCTCTCTCCCTTTCTTTTTATGTGAAAGTGGCTGACAAGACTCTTATTGTCATCTCCGGACCCACAGCGTCAGGGAAGAGCTCTCTGGCTATAGATCTTGCCCTGGCACTCAACACTGAAATCATATCGGCTGATTCACGGCAGATCTACAAGGGAATACCTATCGGTACGGCGGCACCTACAGCCGAACAGCTTGAAGCTGTGCGCCATCACATGGTTGGGGTGCTTGACCTTGACGACTATTATAGCGCGGCCTGCTTTGAGACCGATGTACTGAATCTGCTCCCCTCAATATGGCGGAAATCAGATTACGCTGTGCTGTGCGGCGGGTCGATGATGTATATCGATGCCGTGACAAGAGGTATTGATGAACTGCCCACAATAAGTGAGGAAGTACGAAAAAATACACTTGAGATATTCCAAAGCGGAGGTATTGAAGAGCTCCGTAGGCGTCTGAAACAACTTGATCCTGAGTACTACGAAAAGGTTGACCTCAATAATACACGGCGGCTGATTCATGCTTTGGAGATTATCGAAGAATCCGGTACGACATATACATCACTCCGAACAGGCATAGTGCGTGAGCGGCCTTTCAATATAATCGGGCTGGCTATTGACCGCACACGTGAGGAGCTTTTTGACCGTATAAACTCCCGTGTCCGGATTATGATGGATGAAGGACTTGAGGATGAGGCACGGTCAGTATACCATCTCAGACACCTTAACTCTTTGAATACTGTGGGCTACAAAGAGATGTTTGCTTGGTTTGACGGCAAGATGACCCGTGATGAAGCTGTTTCGCGGATGGCAAAGAATACGAGAGTGTATGCCAAGAAACAGCTTACATGGATGAAACGGCGCCAGACAGACTTTCATTTATTACCACCTGAAAACATATTGCAACAAGCCCTTAAATTAATAAACAATGAAAACTAACAACCTTGGAACTGCTGCCTCGGCCTCAACACGTATAGGATGGGTCGACTGGCTCAGGGTTCTTGCCTGTGTCATGGTAGTATTCGCCCATTGCTGTGACGGATTCGTGGCACAGTTTGACACTGACCGGTCAGCATTCTTGACCGGCGTTTTCTTCGGAAGCCTGTTCCGGCCAAGTGTACCTCTGTTTGTGATGATGACCGGAGTTCTGCTTTTGCCGCTCAGACCTACCGATTCGCTATCAACATTTTACCATAAGCGTATAGGGCGTGTGGTCACACCTCTTATATTCTGGTCACTTGCTTTGCCGGTCATGGCTTATCTGTATTTTTCAGGAGCCGGTGCCGGCTCGGTCAATCCGTCGGTCGACATGTCGGTGTACACTCCGGAAGGACTTACATACCGCTTATGGAGCTGGGTGCTTAATTTTAATTTTGACACTACGCCTCTGTGGTATGTATATATGCTTGTAGGGCTGTATCTGATAATGCCCGTCATAGGAGCATGGCTCAGAAGTGCCACCCGCAAGGATATCCGTACATTCCTGTATGTATGGTTTGCCACGCTGTTCATTCCGTATATCAAGCTGTACGCGCCTCAGGCCGGATATCTTGGCAATTATGGGAATATGGATATTCTTGGCGGCTGCGACTGGAATGCTTTCGGCCTTGTCTACTATGTGTCAGGTTTTATAGGGTATCTGGTGCTGGCATATTATCTGCGCACGTATCCGTTGACTTGGAGCCGGGCTAAGATGACCGCTATTCTGGTACCGATGTTTCTGATAGGGTACTGCATCACGTCATTCGGTTTTGTTGCCCTGCAGGAATACTATCCCGGCAATTATGCCTATCTTGAGATAATATGGCTTTTCTGTGGGATAAATGTATTCATGATGACGTTCCCTGTTTTTGTTGGGATGCAGCGTCTTAATCCATCGTCAGGAAAGATTATCGGATATTTGGCATCCGTGACATTTGGCGTGTACCTGTGTCATTTCTTCTTCGTTATGGTAAACTATGATCTGTTTAATCAGTCATGGATTCCCTCGGTAATCCGGATACTGCTTATGGGAGTGTGCACATTTGCCATGGCTGCCGTAGTCACCATATTGTTCCGTTCAAATAAAATAACAAATAGATTGGTTAATTGATGAAAAAAATAATCATTGCTTTAGCCGGGTTGTTGCTGTCAACAATGCCGATGATGTCGCAGGCAAAGGTCAATATCATACCTAAGCCGTCGGCAGTCCAGGTTTTGAATGCTTCGCCATTCAGTGTCAACAAATCCACGACAGTACTGATAAAGGCACCTGCGGATGATAAGAGGCATCTGGAGTCAGTATTGTCCTCCTTGCTTCCTGACTTGAAGGTCAGCGGGAAGAAAAGTTCCAACCAGATTAAACTTGAAATAGTCAAGCAGCTGCTCGGAGTTGATTCGGCCGAAGGCTATACGTTGACTGCCGATGCTAAGAAAGGTGTTACGGTCAACGCTACAACCGGAGCCGGGCTCTTCTATGGACTGCAGTCTGTGGCTCAGCTTCTTGAGGAAAACGGTGGAACTGCAATTCCGGCTGTAAAGATTGTTGACTCGCCGCGTTTTGATTATCGCGGTATGATGATCGATGTGAGCCGTAATTTCCGCGATAAAGAGTTTATAAAGAAGCAGATTGATGCTATGGCGCGATTGAAGCTCAACACTATGCAGTTTCATCTTACCGATGGTGCCGGATGGCGTCTGCAGATTGACAAATATCCCCGTCTGACTGAGTATGCCGCATGGCGCCCGGCAGATACATGGAAAGAGTGGACCGCCAATGGCAGCGAATACTGCGAGCGTACAGATCCACGTGCTCATGGCGGATTTTATACAAAGGATGATATCCGCGAAATTCTTGATTATGCCGCTGACAGATATATTACGGTGATTCCTGAGATAGAGATGCCTTCGCACTCCGAGGAGGTGACCGCAGCATATCCTGAACTGTCATGCACACATAATCCTAAAGGCACATCCGATTTCTGCCCCGGTAATGAAAAGACATTTGAATTCATTGAGAATGTTCTTGATGAGGTCATGGAACTCTTCCCCTCGGAATATATAAACATAGGTGGCGATGAAGCTCCGAAGACCAACTGGAAAACCTGTGAGTTGTGTAAGGCCCGCATGGAGTCGGAGGGTATTGAGAATGTCGATGGACTTCAAAGCTATCTGATTCACCGTGTGGAGAAATACCTCAATTCCAAAGGTCGTAAACTGATTGGCTGGGATGAGATCATGGAGGGTGGCATAGCTCCCAATGCCGCGGTAGTATCATGGCGTGGTATTGATGGCGGTATCAAAGCCGCTGAAAGCGGACATAATGCTGTTATGGCTCCCGGACGGTTCTGCTACTTTGACGGTTATCAGGATGCTCCGGATTCTCAGCCTGAAGCTATAGGTGGATATCTGCCATTGGAACTTGTCTACTCTTTCAATCCTGCACCCGATTCACTCGGACGCGCGGTGACTGATTACATAAAAGGTGTGGAAGGTACTCTGTTTACTGAATATATAGCCACTGACAAGCATGCTGAGTACATGCTGTACCCCCGAATGTATGCTCTTGCTGAGGTAGCCTGGACTCCGCAGGACAAGCGCAATGACTACACTGAATTCCGCTCACGTGCGCTCGCTTATAACTCCCGCATGAAGGATCGCGGCTACAATGTCTTTGATCTTGCATCAGAAATTGGCAATCGTCCCGAAGCAATTACTCCGATCGAGCATCTTGGTAAGGGTAAGACTGTGACGTATAACCGTAATTACTGGCGCAACTATCCCGCAGCTGGAGCATCGACATTTACTGATGGAATCCGTGGCGGATGGAATTACAATGACGGCAGATGGCAGGGCTTTGTAAGCGGTAATGATGACCGGATTGATGTTACAATCGATCTGGAGAAAGAGCAGCCGCTGTCATACATCGGCGCTGACTTCATGCAGATATGCGGCCCGGAGGTATGGTTCCCGACCAAAGTGGTTATTTCGGTGTCAGACAACGGTACTGACTTTACACCGCTTGCCACTGTCGAACATGAACAGGTGCGCGACAATAAGGTAAGCTTTAAGGAATATGCATGGAAAGGGCAGGCCTCAGGGCGATATGTCCGTTTCCAGGCATTCTCGCCGCAAGGAGTGACCTTTACCGATGAAATTGTGATAAAATAAACGCTTAATCAGCAATCATATTCAGGAAGGTGTCTTCGTCAATGACGGGGACACCTAACTTTTTGGCCTTTTCGAGTTTAGCCGGGCCCATATTGGCTCCGGCAAGAATGAAATCGGTTTTCTTGCTGATTGATCCGGAGTTCTTACCGCCGTTTGACTCAATCATTTCCTTGTATTCGTCCCTTGAGTGTTTTGTGAATACGCCGCTTATGACTATTGTCTTGCCATTCAGCTTGTCGGATCGTTCCGTGCTGCTGTCGGCGGCTATTTCCATCTGTAGGCCGGCCATACGCAGGCGCTCTACAATCTCACGGTTAGCCGGAATTTGGAAATATTCAATCACGCTCTCAGCTATACGGGGGCCTATGTCATCAATGGCGGTCAGTTCGTCGGATGTCATAGCCATAAGGCGGTCAATGCTTCCTGCGGCACGGGCCAGCTTCTTTGAAACGGTTTCACCTGCAAATGGAATTGACAGTGCGTACAGTACACGCTCAAAGGGGACATTTCGAGAGTCCTTCAATCCCGCCATGATTCTGTCGGCGCTTCTTTCGCCAAATCGCTCCAGCACTTTAATATCTTCAGGCTTCAAGTCATATAGATCGGCTATATTCTTTACAAGGCCCTCTTTGAAAAGCAATGTGGCTGTCTCCTCGCCGATGCCATCGATGTTCATCATCCGTCGGCCTACGAAATGCTCCAGGCGTCCTGTCTGTTGGGGCAGACATCCGTATTTGTTGGGGCACATCCACGAGGCTTCGCCTTCAATTCTTACCAATTCAGTGCCGCAGGCAGGGCAGTGGGTCACAAATTTTATTGAGGGAGCATCCGGCTCGCGGTCAGAGCTCTCCACGCCTGTTATCTTGGGAATGATTTCTCCACCTTTCTCCACATACAGCATGTCATGTTCATGAATGTCGAGTTGCTGTATGATATCTTCATTATGAAGTGAGGCGCGTTTTACTATTGTGCCTGAAAGAAGTACCGGTTCCAGATTGGCTACAGGTGTGATAACCCCCATGCGTCCTACTTCGAATGATACGAAGCGCAGACGCGTAAGCGCTCTCTCGGCCTGAAACTTGTATGCTATGGCCCAGCGAGGCGATTTCGCAGTGTATCCGAGGTTCAGCTGCTGCCGGAGGGAATTGATTTTGAATACCAAACCATCTGTGGCCACAGGAAGGTGGCGGCGTTCGGTATCCCAGTGTGTTATGTAATTGTCCACGTCGTCAATCCCTTTAAGCAGAGTCATGGCATCACTTACCTTGAAGCCCCATTTGCGGGCCTCCATCATATTGTCATAGTGATTGTCATGGGGCAGATTTTCTCCCAGCAAATAATAGAAATATGCATCAAGACCACGGCGGGCTACTTCGGCCGGATTCTGTAGCTTCAATGTGCCTGATGCGGCATTGCGGGGATTCGCAAAGAGAGGTTCCTCGTTAAATTCCCTTTCAGCATTCAGCTCATCAAAAGCTTTCCATGGGAGTACAATCTCTCCGCGGATTTCAAATTTCTCAGGCCACCCGCTTCCGGATAAACGAAGGGGTATACTGCGTATTGTCTTGATATTATCGGTTACTATATCTCCCTTTTCGCCATCGCCACGGGTTACGGCACGTACCAGCCGTCCGTTCTCATAGTGAAGCGATATCGATGTGCCGTCGAACTTCATTTCACCTACAATGGAGAATTCCTGTCCCGAAAGAGCGTCGCTGCATCGATGCACAAATTCATCCACCTCCTCTATGGAATAGGTATTGCCCAGCGAAAGCATGCGGCGCTCATGTGGCCACTGTTCGAACCCCTTTGTCAGGTCACTGCCTACGCGGTGTGAGGGGGAAAGCGGATCGTCATATTCAGGATGCTGGAGCTCAAGCTGCTCAAGCTTCTTCATAAGCATGTCATACTCCTTGTCCGAAACCGTAGGTGAGTTAAGCACGTAGTACTCATGATTATACTGTTCGATATCGCGTCGCAGGCGCTCTATTTCCTGTTCTATGGTGTCCATATTGTAGGGGTGTTGATGTTTGTTTTTGTACAACAAAGATAGATATATGATTGTGTATGGAACCGGTGTTAACATTATTTAATCTTAGGGTGGGAAAATATATGAAATGAAATGTAATTATATCGTAACATATACGTAACTTTGCAGAAAAATATTTGACCAATGAAAACATTCATTGCCGCGCTTACAGTGCTTACATTATTCTCATGTGGCTCAGGGAAATCGACAGATACGGGATCCGAGGTTGACTCTGTCAAAGTTGATTCCCCGACATTTAACGCCGACAGTGCCTATGCATATGTTGAACGTCAGGTGTCATTCGGACCGCGTGTGCCGGGAACCGACAGCCATAAGGCGTGTGCAGACTACATACAGCGTTCGCTGAATCATTTTGGCGCTGATACTGTGATAATGCAGACCGGTGAGGTCACCGCATATACCGGAGAAACGCTTCCGATGAAGAATATATTAGGACGTTTTTATCCGGAAGCTGACCGCCGTGTCCTGCTGCTGGCGCATTACGATACACGTCCATGGGCTGATAATGAAACGGATGAAAACCGTCATGCCCAGCCTATCCCCGGAGCCAACGACGGAGCCAGTGGAGTAGGTGTGCTTCTCGAAATAGCACGGACACTGCAGAACAACGACCCCGGTATCGGAGTCGATCTTCTGTTTGTCGATGTTGAGGATTACGGCGACAGCAATGGCTGGACTCTTAATGATGAAACCTGGTGTCTCGGTACTCAGTATTGGGTGAACAACATGCCTTACGGATCAGACACGAAGCCTATGTATGGAATACTGCTTGATATGGTAGGCGGTAAGGGCGCTCGTTTTTACCGTGAATATTCATCAGAGCAGATGGCCAAGGGCATCAATGACAAGTTTTGGAGCTATGCTATGTCATCGGACCATTCCGACCGGTTTGTCAACTCGGTTGGCGGTAGTATTGTCGATGACCATTTGTTCATAAATCGTGCCGGAATACCGTGTATAGATATTATCGAATGCAATAATCCTGATACAGGTTCATTTGCTCCTACATGGCATACTCTCAATGACGACATGGAGAATATCGACCGTGAATCGCTCGGCGCGGTTGGCCAGGTAGTCCTTGATGTTATCTTCAATGAAAAGAATTCCTGAACCATAGCTTTTATTATACCTGAATATTTCGTATCTTCGCGTCCGTTATGACTATAAATCGGATACAAGACGAAATAATCGAAGAGTTTTCGGAGGTTGATGACTGGATGGACCGATATGCCATGATAATTGATCTTGGCAATTCGCTTCCGGCCATCGATTCTCGTTTTAAAACTCCTGAACATCTTATTGAAGGATGTCAGAGCCGTGTGTGGCTCAATGCGGAGGAGAAGGACGGTAAGGTATATTTTACCGCCGATTCCGATGCTATCATAGTAAAGGGAATCATAGCCCTGCTTATAAAAGTGCTTAATGGCCATACCCCCCGTGAAATTATAGATGCGAATCTGTATTTCATTGACCGTATAGGCCTCTCTGAAAATCTGTCACCCACCCGTAGTAACGGACTTCTTGCCATGGTAAAACAGATGCGGCTATATGCCATAGCCATGGATGCGCGTGACCGCATGTAGATTAATTCATCAAAAAAAGTTATATAGTAATGTTCAAGAATCAACCTACTGGCCTTTATGTGCTTTCGCTTGCCAATACAGGCGAACGTTTCGGCTATTACACGATGCTTGCCATCTTCCTGTTCTACCTGCAGGCAAAGTTTGGCTTTGACTCAACATGGACCGGACAGATATTCTCTATCTTCCTTGCCTTAGTTTATTTCATGCCCCTCGTAGGAGGATGGCTTGCCGACAAATGGAGCTTCTCAAAGTGCGTGGTGTCAGGTATTGCCATCATGTTTGTCGGCTATGCTTTGATGTCGGCTCCTACTCCCGTGCGCTCAAACATGTCTATGATGGTAATGTTTGCCGCTCTTCTTCTGATTTCAGCCGGTACCGGGCTGTTCAAGGGTAACCTTCAGGTAATGGTGGGCGACCTTTATAACGACCCCCGTTACAGCAGCAAGCGCGACTCTGCATTCTCACTCTTCTACATGGCCATAAATGTCGGTTCGATGTTTGCTCCCATGGCAGCTATCGGTTTGAAAAATATGGCACTTAACAATGCCGGTTTCCTCTCTAACAACTCAATGGCCGCTACTGTATGTAACTGGTGCATCGATACCGATAACTTCACCAATATGCCTACTGACCCTGACAAACTCAAAGCCATGACCGAGTTTGCCACTCAGAACGGTATGACCGCAGGCAGCGATCTCGGCACATTCCTCAGCGGCTATCTTACAGATTTCGCTTCACAGTGCACTGTGGCATATAATGGTCTGCAGGATTTCGCAATGCAGTATATCAGCTCGTTCTCAACCGGTTGTACCTATGCCTTTGCATTGGCATGCGTGTCACTGATAGTAAGCTTCCTTATCTATATTCTCGGAAGAAAGAGCTATGCACATATTATTTCTGACAAGAAGAAAGATGGCGCATCAAAGGTTTCTGCTCAGCCTGTCAAGGAACTCACTCCTCAGCAGACAAAGCAGCGCGTCGTAGCTCTCCTTCTTGTATTTGCAGTGGTAATCTTCTTCTGGATGGTATTCCATCAGAATGGCCAGACGCTGACTGAGTTTGCCAAGAGCTGTACCTCGTCAGAGGCCACAGGCTGGACCCGTATCGGATTTAATATCTGGGCTCTTGTTTCTATTGCCGGTGCCGTATATTCAATATTCGGATTCTTCCAGAGCTCTACAGTCAAGGGACGTGCCATCAGTGGTATCATCTTCCTTGCTTTCGCAGGCTTGATCGCCTATTTCTATTCAACCACACCTTCAGTTATTGACGGTATTGACCCTGCGGTTTATCAGCAGTTCAATCCCTTCTATGTTGTGGCTCTCACTCCGTTCTCAATGGCTATATTCGCCTTCCTTGGCCGTAAAGGTAAGGAGCCTTCAGCCCCTCGTAAGATAGGCTACGGTATGGTGATGGCTGCCATTGCCTATGGTGTGATGGTGCTCGGTTCGCTTAATCTTGTAGGCACAAATGGTGCTGTATCGCCCAACTGGCTGATATCAACATACCTCCTCCTGACATTTGCTGAACTGCTTCTGTCGCCCATGGGTATATCATTTGTAAGTAAGGTAGCTCCTCCGAAACTGAAAGGTTCAATGATGGGCGGATGGTTTGCCGCAACCGCAATCGGCAACTACCTTGTTTCGATCCCGATGCTTCTCTGGGGTAAAATTCCGTTTGGACGCTTTGGGCCATCCTCATCGTCATCTGCCTTGTCTCTGCGCTCTTCATCTTCTCAATCATGAAGAAACTTGAAGCTGCTACATCCGACGATGCTGCAGAACCTGTGGCTGATGCTCTTGAAACAGTAGAGGATGATGCCATCTAACAGGCAGATCCAATAACGATAAAAAGCGCGGACCAATATGTATCCGCGCTTTTTTTGTTTCATTTAACGGCCGGTGATGTTGCTTGTGTGTGAAAAAAAGAATATCTTTGCACACGCAAACGCTAATCATATACCGATTGGCTGAATGTCTCCGTAGTTCAATGGATAGAATATTGGATTCCGGTTCCAACGATTGGGGTTCGACTCCCCACGGGGATACCAAGGCGGCCTATATTAAGGCCGCTTTTTTTATATCTGTGCAATGAATATAGAGAATCTGAAATTTACCCCGGATAATATCACTTCGCTCGGCCAGGATGATATATTTGTGTTCGGGAGTAATCTTGCCGGAAATCATGCCGGAGGAGCCGCACGCACCGCTCTGATGAAGTTTGGCGCTGTGATGGGGCAGGGCGAGGGTATTCAAGGGCAGTCCTATGCTATTCCTACAATGCAAGGTGGCGTAGATACGATAAAACCCTATGTCGACCGGTTTATAGACCTTGCCCGTGAATGGGACCAGAATACATTCTATGTGACCCGTATAGGGTGTGGAATCGCCGGATTTGCGGATGAAGAGATCGCTCCTCTTTTTGACAAGGCACTTGATCTGTACAACGTGCGCTTGCCGGAATCGTTTGTCCGGGTCATACTGCGTGACAGGGAGGCACGAGCTCAGTCAAAAGCAGGATCTGCCGATTTATGATCTAAGACAAATGCCATTCGCGGTGTACCATTCTCAACTTTGATGATGCCGCAGTATCTGAAGCCGCGGGATTCAATCCACTTCAGCATAGGACTGTTATCAGCATGTGTGTCAATCCGGATATTTACTCCCGCCTTCAGGCAGAAGTCAAGTGCGCAGTCGGCAATTCCCCGCGCTATACCTGCAGAGGCCAATCGATGAATTGTCCCGTAAGGTTTATTGTCAGGCCAGCGGCCGTCGATATTGTCATAGTTGGGCTCACGTCCGACAATGAATGTGAACACCCCGGCAATAGCCTCTCCCTGCATTACGATATAGCAGTTGCCGTTGGCAATGTCCTGCAGAACTATCTCGGACGTCGGGTAACCGTCAATCCATTGGGTGGCGTTGCCTGATGCGGCCATAAACTTCCGGGCGGAATTGAATATCCCGGCTATAATGCCGATATCTGATGGGTGAGCTTCTCGTACTGTCAGCATGTAAAATCTCTTTATGCAAATATAGTTAAATTTTATAATACATAAATAGCTACCTTATATGTGGATCTTTCTTGCATTGCTTTCAGCTTTGGGATTAGGATTTTATGATGTAATGAAGAAACTGTCAGTACGTGACAATAATGTGCCGGTAGTATTGTGGCTCAACACCCTCTTCGGCACTCTGTTGATGTCGCCTGTTCTGATAGAATTGCTCAGGTCAGGGCATATAGGCCTTGACGATTCATTTGAAGGGCATATTCTTATCGGGATAAAGGCTGTGATTGTGCTGTCGTCATGGATTCTCGGCTATTTTGCAATCAAGCATCTTCCCCTTACAATACAGGGCCCCATCAATGCCTCGCGCCCTGTATTGGTGCTTGTAGGTGCCATCGTGGTGTATGGAGAGCACCTCAATGCCGTTCAGTGGCTCGGTATTCTGTTTGGATTCCTTTCGCTATTTCTGATAAGCCGTATAGGGGGAAAGGAGGGATTCTCCATGAAGCGGAGCCGATGGTTGTGGATGACTATCGGAGCTACATTGCTTGGGGCGGTCAGCGCTTTGTACGATAAATTCATTGTCGGGCGCTACGATCCTCTCGAAGTGCAGTTCTGGTACTCATTCTATCAGATGCTGCTTATGTCTGTCATTGCAGCCATGCTGCTTAAGGGGCGTCATGCCACAACTCCGTTCAAGTGGCGCTGGACTATAGTGGGCATCTCTTGCTTCCTGACGGCGGCTGATATCGCGTATTTCTATGCACTGTCACTACCGGGAGCTATGATAGCGGTAGTTTCGATGATAAGGCGCGGCAGCGTATTTGTCCCGTTCCTTTATGGGGCGTTGGTCCTGCATGAACGTAACGTAAAGGCGAAGCTTATAGATTTGTCAATACTGGTAGTTTCATTGATTCTGCTGATAATAGGAAGCAATTTGGATATTTGATAAATATCGGTTTATTTTGCAGCGATGATTAAAGTAAGTGAGATAACAAAACTACCGCCTGAAGTATACACCACTGAATTGCAACGGTGTGTATATTCTACGCTTGAATCTCTTGATGTGGAATTCGAGCGTGTGGCTACCGAGGATGTCTACACGATGGATGATTGCCGTGCTGTAGACGCGGCTCTTGATATGCGCACGGTTAAAACACTTCTTCTTACCAACCGGCAGCAGACGGCGTTCTATCTGTTGGTAATGGATGGGAGCAAGGCGTTTATTACAAAGGATTTCAGCCGTGCGTTGGAGGTGTCAAGAGTGTCATTCGCTACCCCTGATGTGTTGATGTCCATAGCGCACGTAGAGGTTGGAGCCGCTTCTTTTTTCTGTGCTTTGATGGACGGTGAGCATCGGTTCAGAGTCATCTTCGACAACGATGTACTGCAGAGCGACTCATTTGGATGTACAGATGGAACTGTTACCTCCTATCTGAAACTCAGGACTGCGGATGTATTGAGAATTCTTGATTCCTGTGATCACACATCTGAAGTAATCGACTTATAAAAAACAATATAGCCGGGCGATAACCCGGCTATAATTGAGAATTACTTTATCTCTATGGAGTTAGTTCGTATGTCAATTTACTCCGAGTAGTTCAATTTCAAATATCAGTGTGGAGCCGCCCGGGATGCCGGGCTGATTCATCTTGCCATAACCTTGTTCCGCGGGGATGTAAATTTCCCATTTGTCACCTACATGCATCTGTTGGAGTGCAATGATCCAGCCGGGTATCAATTCCCGTAGGCGGAATGCCGGAGCTACACCTCCTCGGCTGGAATCAAACTTCTTGCCGTTGATGGTACGGCCCGTATAATGAACAGTCACCACACTGCTGCGGTTGGGCGACGCCGCCTGAGGATTTCCACGTTTTATGACCTTGTAACAGACACCTTTGTCAATAGTTTTGACTCCGGCTTCAGCTGATTTTTCAGCAAGCCAGGCTCTGTTGCGCTCTATATATTCTTTATTTGCCATATGAATTTATTATAGCCGGTTCTTGTAAAGATTAGCTTCTATAAGCTGAAGCTCGTTCTGCAGTGTGATATAGTTGGCCATGCGGGTATATATCCCGTTGGCTTCAACACAGAAATCGGGGAGTGACATACGGCCTGAACCGACAGCCTTACCCATAAGTTGCAGGGTCTCGGACATAAGGTTCATATCGTATGATTCAAGCGTACGGTACATGGTCTTGATTTTCTGATATGCGGTCTCGATATCTGATTCTGCTTTCGCACGGGCTGCCTCCCGGCTGAGTTCTGCGGCATTGAGCTGCTGGCGTACTGCTTTTGTTTTTGTTCCGTTGCCGAAAAGATTGAATGACAATCCTATAAGCATGCCGTTAATAGCCGGCTCGTATTTATCTCCGTTTCTGCGGTAGCCTACCGTTATCGAGGGTAACCATGAGCGCTTGCTGATGCGGAGTTCCTGCTGCGATGCTGTAACAGTGGCATCGGCGAGCTGAAGAGTCATATCCTCTGCCATAAGTTCATTTTTAAGCGCCTCGAGCGACGGAAGCGGATTGAGCTTCGGATAGTCGAGGCTGTCAATGGCAGGGATTATCCCACCGTTAAGAGCCTTGATAGCAGCTTTTGTCTCGTCAATAGCTCCAAGATTCTGGGCAATCTCTGTATTTAGCTCCATCATATCCATTTTTAGGTTGTTGAGCTCAATAATGGTAGCATCACCGCGGTCATACTTCTTTTTGTAGAAATCAAGCAGTTCGCGGCTGTTCTTAAGCCGTGCATCGAGCAGCGATTGCTGTTTTGTGAGATATACCAGATTGATAAGCTGAGTCTTCGCTGAGAAAAGCGTTTCACGGCGTTCGATGGCATATTTCTTCTCAACTACATCGCTCAGAGCTTTTGAGCTCCTGTTCCGTTCATGCAGCAGGGTGGGAAACTCAATTTCCTGTGAAACGATCAATTCATAACTTGCCATTCCGGAGACTCCTTTGGTAAAGAACGGACTGAATTCAATGTCTGAAGATCCCAGTATATTGTTTCCGGATTTTAGTTCGGTTATAGCAGCAATATTCTCTCCTCTCAGGGCTTTCAGCTCCAGATTATTCCTTTCGATTTCACTTAGAACGGAGGTGAAGCCGGAAGCATTTAAGGTGAGTGTGCTGATAATGCCGGTGGCAAGTAATGTTAGTCGCATATAATGAAAATTAAGTTAAATTGTTATCACGTTTTCGTTGTATCCATACATATAGTATGGGTATTATGAAGGCATTGAGGAAAGTGGAGCTCAGGAGTCCACCGAGTATCACGATAGCCATCGGGCTCTGGATTTCATTGCCGGGTAAATCGCCTCGGAAAGCAAGCGGAATCAGTGCGAGGGCTGAGGTCAAGGCAGTCATCAGGATCGGATTCATACGGTCAAGCGAACCGTTGAATACGCTTTCTCTTATGGACAGTCCCTTTTCTTTGTGCAGCAGATTGTAGCGTGTGATAAGCAGCATGCCGTTACGGGTAGCTATACCGAGCAGTGATATGAACCCGATTATGGCCGGTATACTTATCTCTCCGGAGGTAAGGCGCAGAATCAGCACGCCTCCAATCAAGGCAAATGGCAGGTTCAGAAGTATTATTGCGCTTTCCCTTACGTTATGGAACTGCATGTAGAGCAGAAGGAATATGACAACTATGCTCAGCAGTGATGTCAGCATCAGTGTGCGTCCGGCTTCCTGTTCGCTTTCAAACTGTCCGCCATATTCTATGTGATAGCCCTCCGGCAATTGCGTGTCTGACTCAATGCGCGATTGAATATCATTTACCACGCTCCTTAGGTCGCGTCCGGCAACATTGGCCGATATCACGATTTTTCTGCTTACATTCTCACGGTTTATCGTATTAGGGCCAACTGTTGATGAAATCTCGGCAACATCTGACAGCGGTATTTTACGACCGTCCGGGGTGTCGATCAATATGCGGGATATGCTTTCCATTGTGTTACGGTTGCTGCCATCAGCCCGTACAACGAGGTCAAAGTTGCGATTCCCTTCATATACCTGCGAAACCGTTTCGCCGGCCAGCATGACACGTATGAATTCGTTGAATTCCGGAACCGTAATACCATTGCGGCCCAATACTTCAGGACGAGGGGTGATTTTTAATTCAGGACGTTCAATCAACTGCTCTACATTTAAGTCGGCAATTCCGTCAATATCATGTATGTTCTCCTTTATTTCTCCGGCTATGCGGTACATTTCATTGATATCTGTGCCGAATAGCTTTATGGCTATGTTGGCTTGTGTGCCGCTCAGCATTGCATCAATGCGGTGGCTGATGGGCTGGCCGATTTCGATGTTGGCTCCAGTGATAGCCGATAGCTTGTGGCGTACATCGTCAAGCAGCTCTGCGTGTGAACGGTCCTTAAGCTCAAAAGGAGCTTCTATTTCCGAGGTGTTCACTCCAAGGGCGTGCTCGTCCAGTTCGGCACGTCCGGTCTTACGCGCCACGGTCTTGATTTCAGGAATGCTCAGAAGTATCTCTTCTGCACGTTTGCCCATGGCATCCGATTCGTCAAGCGAAACTCCCGGGAGCGTGCTTACATTGATGGTGAAAGAACCTTCGTTGAACGGAGGCAGGAAGCTACGTCCAAGAGAGAAGAATACTCCTACAGAGAATACAAACAGCAGCAGGGTGGCGATCATCACCCATTTGCCATGCGACATAGCCGATTTAAGTGCCCGTTCGTATATGTCTTTAAGTTTGCGTACTATGAACGAGTCCTTCGAGGCCAGGCTTTTCAGCGACTTTCCGGTAAGCATATAGCTGCAAAGTACCGGAGTCAGCGTAAGAGCCACTATTGTGGAGGCAAACAGCGCGACGATAAAGGCTATGCCTAATGGACTCAGCATGCGGCCTTCCATGCCGGTAAGGAAGAACAGGGGAACGAAGCTTACCACAATAATCAATGTTGAATTCAGAATCGGCATTCTTACCTCACGCGAGGCATTGTAAACTACAGTGAGAGCCGGTTTGCGGTCCTTCTCCGGGAGATTATGGTTTTCACGAAGTTTCTTCCACACATTCTCCACGTCAACTATGGCATCGTCAACAAGCGAGCCTATAGCAATGGCAAGTCCTCCGAGGCTCATGGTATTGACTGTATGCCCGAGCAGGTGGAGCGTCAGAAGTGATACGAGGAGAGCTATCGGTATAGTTACCAGCGATATGATTGTGGTGCGGACGTTGGCAAGGAACAGGGCCAGGATTATCACTACAAAAATGGCTCCCTCCATCAGCGATGTCTTGACATTTCCTATCGAACTTTCTATAAAATCTGACTGACGGAATATGTCGGTCGATACATGTACATCCGAGGGTAAGTTGCGTTCGATATCTTTTAGTGCAGTCTCTATACGCTCTGTAAGCTCTATTGTGCCGGCTCCGGGTTGCTTGGTTACAGTAAGCAGTACGGCCGGTTTTCCCTTCTCCGATGCCATGCCAAGCTTCGGAGTGGCACTACCGACTGTGATTTCAGCTATATCTGATAATGTTATGGAGCGTCCGTCAGTGGCTTTGACAATTGCCGAGCTGATATGCCGGATGGCATCAGCGGGGACGGCTCCACGTATTATATATTCGTTGCCATATTCATATATCACTCCACCATTGGTGTTTTCAGTCATGCCTCTTGACGCATCCAGTACATCTTTCAGGCTGACTCCGAAATGGCGCATTTTTTCAGGATGGAGAAGAATCTGGTACTCCTTGAAATCGCCACCCATAACAGAGACCTGGGCCACGCCTTCAATGGACAGCAGACGTGGACGGAAATTCCACTCAGCCATTGTTCGCAAGTCGAGCATGGATGTGCTGTCGGATGTAAGCCCTATTATGAGCAGTTCGCCGAGAATTGATGACTGCGGACCTATGGTGGGTGTGCCTACATTGGCCGGAAGAGCGTCAGCTATGGTTGACAGTTTCTCCGATACGGTTTGTCGGTCGCGGTATATATCTGTATCCCAGTCAAATTCGACCCATACTACAGAGAATCCTGAAGTTGAGGATGATCTGACTCGCCTTACACCGGCCGCGCCGTTCATGGCGGTTTCTATAGGGAATGTCACGAACTGTTCAACATCCTCCGTTGCCATTCCATTGGCTTCGGTCATCACCACCACTGTTGGGGCATTGAGGTCAGGGAACACGTCGACTTCCGTGTTCATGGTTGTGTACAGCCCCGCAATCACAATAATTACCGCACCTACAAGGATAAAGAGCCTGTTGGAAAGCGAAAATTTGATTATTCTGTTGAGCATGGCTGTTAGTGATTATGGGTATGTCCGGGAATGCTCTTGGATGCCGATGCCAGTTTGACATGTATGGCTCCCTTTGTCACTACAGCATCACCATCATGGATGCCCTCGATGATTTCAACACGTTCGCCGTCTGAAACACCTTTGACCACCGGCTGTTTCTTATAGCACTCGTCGTCCAGCTTTATATATACAAAGAATGCTCCCTGTTCCTCTGTGAGCGCGCTTACCGGAACGCTTATGACATTTTCACGCGGTTCGGACAGGAGGAATATCTCCACGTATGCTCCGGGAATCAGAGATGCCTTGTTGTCAAATTCGAAAATCACGGGTACGTATGACGATACTGTCTCCGTATTGTGTCCATAGGAGAGAAGTTTCCCATTCAGATCCGACAGGTTGTAAACCTCATCGCTGTAGGATGTCCTGAATTTGGCGGAAGTGATTCTTCCTAATGCATGATATTCCGATTCAGGAACTTCAGCACGTAAGTTTAGCTTGCGGCTTGTGGTTATTGTCATCAGTGGCTGACCAACATTTACATAGGAACCTTCAGTGACAAGATATTGCTGGACATAGCCTGAAGCAGGAGCTGCAATGGACACTCCCTTGTTTCCTGATGTTCGGCTTACGGCTTCATAGGCCAGACGAGCCGTTTCGTATTCGGCCTTAAGCGCCTGAAATTCCTTATCGGTTATTATCTTGTCGGCAGCCAGAGGTATGGCACGCTCGTATTCGGTCTTGGCTGTATTATAAGCAATGTATGCGCGCGAGGTTATGTCGCCTTCCGGAAGCGATGAGGTGGAGATGCTGAAGAGGGGGGTACCCTTTGCAACGTTCATACCCTCAGTCAGATTGCGGGAGAAGGATACGATGCCGGGTACGGTTGCCGCTACGGATACTTGTCCGTCGGTAGGGGTGACGATACGGCCGCTGGTGGTTATGACACTATGGAATGCTCCCGGATGAACCGTGTCAGTCGTTACTCCTGCGGCTTTGGCCTGCTCGGGTGTCATTACTATTTCTCCCGAATGCTTATGCTCGTCGGTCACTGCCGCTGACTCTTCGTGACTATCGTGGGAGTCATGGGAATCTTCACTGTGGTCATGATTATGTGAACATGCACTTGACAGGATGACTGTTCCTGCAAATAATAAGTGGTAAAGTCGGTTATAATGTATCATAGTGATGCAAAGGTAGCAATGCTTGGATGCAACCCGGTTTCAAATATCACTTATTAGCTTTTCTGGAACATTTATCACACACGCCTTTCATCATATAATTGATGGAATCAATCCGGTAGCCGTCAGGAAGCTCCGGCTCCATTACCGGTATCTCCTCAAAACAAGTCACGTCATGGCATATCTCACAGAAGAAGTGGGCATGCATGTCCGATTTATAGCACTTGTCGCCCCCACGGCACAGCTCATACCGTACCACACCGCGTCCGTCTTCTATGGCATGTACTACATCGTGTTCAAGCAGGAGATTGAGCACTCGTGATATGCTTGACTTATCAAGAGTGTCAATTTCCACCATCAGGTCATTCATGGACAACGGCTTGTGGCTGTTGTTAAGAGCCCGGGTGATCAGTATACGGTTGGCTGTCGGCCGTATACCGGAGGCTTTAAGGAGTGATGTGATGTCGTTGGCTGTCATAATTGTCTGCAAATGTACTACATGTAAATGGTTATTTCAAGTAAAAGCATTGTGGATATTTATTCATTATGCCTTTCTTTGTGAGAAATTATTGAGAAAAGTTTACGCATCACGAAATATTCATTAAATTTGCATGTGAATACTTGGCAACTGCAAGTAAATAGAATATATATTAAATTACGGTAGGTAATGTTTTCAGTTCTTATCACTTTTTTTATCGGTGTATTGTTAGGACTTGTACTTCGTAGATTCGGCACTTTTGCGCCCTTGAGCCGTACCACAGGGTTAACGGTGCTGGTGCTCTTGTTCGCTTTCGGTGTATCCATCGGGGCAAATAAGGAGCTTATTGCCGGGCTTGGGTCGAGCGGACTGATTGCGCTTGTCGTGGCTCTTCTTGGTACTGCCGGAAGCTTTACCGCTGCAATTGTTTATCAAAAGTTGATGAAGAAAGGAGGAAGTAAAACTGAATGAATACGCTTGTTCCTATATTGGCGCTCGCTGCAGGTTTTTTAGTAGGGTATACCGGGATTCTGCCGGATATTTATTTTTCTATTGACTGGCCTGAAGTGCTTCTGTTTGCTCTGATGCTTCAGGTCGGTATGGGGCTTGGAGTGCGCCCGGATCTGATGGATATATTCAAGTCGTTAAATATTAAGACTTTGCTTCTTCCGATATTTACAATCTTAGGTACACTACTGTTCTCGACGCTGGCGATATTTATTTTTTCGCATGGTAATCCGTCGGATATACTTGCCATTGGGAGTGGCTTCGGTTACTATTCGTTATCGTCAGTGCTTATTGCGAAAATGAAGTCGGCTACTGTAGGAGTCAATATAGCCGGTCAGATAGCGGCAATTGCTCTTGTGGCCAATGTAATCCGTGAGGTCATAGCAGTGTCAACATGTTCCTTCATGTCACGTCGTGGTAAAGGAATGGCCGCAATTTCAGTTGCCGGAGTCAGCTCCATGGATATGTGTCTGCCTATGATTATCGGATCAGGTAATGACAGGCAGCTTGTGTCAGCGGCTGTAGTTCACGGCGTTGTACTTGAATTTAGCGTGCCGCTTCTGGTGGCATTCTTCTGCGGGCTGTAAAAATTAAAGAAAAATTTCTTTAATCCGTGCTTTTATATTACTTTTGCATCCGAATTCATCAATGACAATATATGAAGTACGATGTAATAGGAAGCTATCTTCCTCCTGTTGAATTTCTTGAAGCTAAAGAAGCTTATGAAGCCGGACGAATTTCGGCTGATGATTTGAAAAATGCAGAAGATAAAGCTGTAAGTACAGTTATAGAACGTCAGCTTGAGGCTGGTCTCGGATTGATAACCTCGGGTGAAGTTCGCCGCCGTTTCTGGGACTGGGACTTCTATTTTAATCTTGGAGGAATAACGCGTGAGCGTGTTGACAGCGGACGTATCTATCAGGATATGGAGTCGTTCACGGACGTGATGCGTTTCACCGGACGAATTGGTGTAAATAAGGAACATCCGTTTATTGCGAATTTCAAGTATCTTGACCGTGTTCTTGACGGACGTGCCTCTGCATTGCAGACTCTTCCGTCGCCTTCGGAGCTATATTTGAGAGTCCTTACTTCAGATACATCCATGGGTGGAAATCTCTATCCTGAGCCTGAGTGCCTGCTGTCGGATATCGCCGGAGCGTATAACGGAACGCTCAAAGCGCTCTATGAAGCCGGATGCCGCAATGTGCAGTTTGATGACACGGTATGTGGACGTATGTGCGATTTTGTGTTCCTCAAAGGGCTTATTCAAGGAGGTATTGATGCCATTAAGCTTCAGAATGATATTGTCAATCTGCTTAATGCCTCTATTGAGGGTATCCCTTCGGATATGAATATTTCTCTATATATGTCAAGTGGACCAACAGTGGTGCCTGAATGGCGCTCAACGTCGATGCCTGACAATATAATGCATAAGGTCCTTGCTGAAGTCAAGGTCGGTACCTTCATGCTGCCGTTCAATATCTCTCGCCCCGAGGACCTGAGCGTGTTGTCGCATCTGCCTGCCGGCAAGTCTGTGACTCTGGGCGTGATTAATGCCCATTCACCATTCCCCGATGATGTGGCTATGGTCAAGGAGTTTGTCCGAGAGGCAGTTCGCGAATACCCGTCTCTGACGTTAAGTATATCTCCGCAGACTGGATTCAAGGTTTCGTCATACGCTATGCGTGGCCTGCTATTTGAGGACCAGTGGAATAAAATAGCTGAGTTAAAGAACATTGCGGCTGAACTGTAATAAAACGTAATAAAATTAGGTGTCAGGATTGTTGCTATATCGAAAAGAAATAGTAATTTTGCACAGTGTCAGTGACGCAATTCTGACGCCGGTCTGCTCGAATGGTGGAATGGTAGACACGAAGGACTTAAAATCCTTTGGCCATTGCGGCTGTGCGGGTTCGAGTCCCGCTTCGAGCACTCTGTAATACAAATCATGTCATGTGGATAACGCATGACATGATTTTTTTAATAAAATCTGTTTATGAGAAATTTGATATTTCGTTACGGTATATTCACTGCCGGTTTATTCTTCCTATCGTTAGGTATAGTATTGATTGTGAAATCAACTTTAGGCGCCACGCCTATATCAAGTATCAACTATGTGGTGAGTCTTAACACTCCGTTATCACTGGGCACATGCACCTTTATCATAAATATGATTCTGATTCTCGGGCAGTTATGGATGATAAAAGGGAATGTGCAGCGTAAGGACACTGTGGAAATATTGCTCCAGATTCCATTCTCGTTTATTTTCTCGGCGTTTATTGACCTGAATATGTATCTGATGTCAGGTTTCACTCCCGCGCATTATTGGATGGCGTTGTTGTTTCTGTGTGCCGGATGCGTGATGCAGGCCGTCGGAGTGGTGCTTGAACTTAAGCCGGGTGTGGCGATGATGAGTGCCGAAGCTTTTGTGAAATATGCCTCCCGCCGTTATCACAAGGAATTCGGAAAATTCAAGGTCGGATTTGATATCGCATTGGTGACTCTTGCCATATTGGCATCCATAGCATTTTCTGGAACTGTTGAGGGTGTGCGCGAGGGATCTGTGATAGCGGCTACTGTTACCGGATTTATCGTGACGTTCCTCAATAATCGGGTTATGACCCGCCGGAATCTAAGGCGTCTGATACAGCTGGCCCCTAAGATGTAATGAGTGTAATTGTATAACAGTGTTAATATATAGGGTGTATTTACGGCTTTTAATTAAAATATATTAATAGAAAGCAAAATATTAACCTAAAATTATGTTGTAAAACATAAAGTGCGTATATTTGCATCAGTTTTTCATGGTATT